>Ga0209345_10000241_pt1 | contig 75022 bp, 81 predicted proteins | sample Cruoilmetagenom7_FD_187294 | JGI IMG/M metagenome (GOLD analysis project Ga0209345, IMG submission 187294) | Oil polluted marine microbial communities from Coal Oil Point, Santa Barbara, California, USA - Sample 7 (SPAdes) (version 2) | ecosystem: Environmental > Aquatic > Marine > Oil seeps ... | reverse complement strand
TCAATACACCAAACGGAAAACTAACGCCTGCAGGTGCCGTGTTCGCGGCAACCGCCACACTGACTTCTGAAAGTAGCTTGCCCGCTGCAGTAGTAATATTAATACTCCCCCCCGCTGGCAATTTCACCCCATGGGCAACGCCTGCATTAGTAGCCGCATTACCTGCCTCCAGCGCATCGATAATTCCATCAGCATCACTATCAATAGGATTGTTAATATCACTACCAAGCTCCACAACGTCAGTGATGCCATCACCGTCGGTGTCACCGGATACCGATGACACATCCAGTTGTAGTTCTACTGCTTTGAAATCAACGACACCATCATTATTGCTATCCTGCTGATAGGTGGCCACATTCGTGGTGCACTGGTAGACCCCGATATCAAGAGGTAACACCCCGACACCCACTGACAAACAATCTTCTGTGCCAATCAGGTTAATGGAACCCAGCTCAGGGAATACCTGTGCAGTAGAAAAGGAGACAACCTTGCCGGGTATCGGCGAGACAGATTCCACCGACGTAACCGCATCTCCAAGAACATTGTCATAGGAGCTGTAAACGGCTGCACATACTGCGAGCGGAGTAACTGATGCATTGCTAAGTACACCAATGCAGGTAGTGTCATAACAGCCATATTGACCATCAGGCCCATATACGGTACCAATTTCTATAGCGGTGGATACGCCTGCACCCGCACCGGTGGCGGTACCGTATGTCATTGCCGAGTTAAGAGTGCGGGCCGTTCGGTGCAGCCCAGGTGAATAAAACGACATACAGGTCTCTTCCGGAATCGCACTTTCACCCTGCGGGTAACAACGAAAATCCAGATCCCCGCTGTTGCCATCACTAGTCAACATACAGGATGCACCATCGACACAATTGCCCTGACCAAAACCTGAACAAAGCTCACCGACAACCTTAGGGATTTCACAGCGACCCGCGATATCGCCGCTACAGGCCAGGCCGTCCTCACAGGATACACCGCGCCCACAACGCTCACCGCGCTGGGGGGGCTGTTTACGGCACTCAAATGTAGCATCACAAACAAAATCACTCTGACAGGTACCCTGTCCCAGGCCCCAACAGGGCTCGGTTGAACCACTGCGTCGCTGACACTGACCCGCAGCGATATCCGAACACACCAGGCCATCAATGCAATTGACACCCAGGCCACATGCTTCACCGAGTTGAGGCACATCATGTCGACACTTACGCAGCACGTCACACACCAGATCGTCTTTACAACTACCCTGCCCCAGACCAGAACAGGCATCACCTGAATCACCCTGAAGTTCACATCGACCTGCTACATCACTAGAGCAAGCGAAGCCACTGGCACAGGATACGCCCGTTCCGCAGCGCTCACCGAGTTGTGGCGGTTGTCCACGACATTCCAGTAATGCATCACAAACCAGACCTGTTTGACAGGTGCCCTGCCCAATGCCCCAACAGGGCTGAGTTGAGCCACTGCGTTGTTGACAACGACCAGCAGCAATATCTGAACATACCAGACCACTAGCACAGGAAACCCCTGTACCACATCGCTCACCAGACTGCGGGGGTGAATGACGACATTCCTGCAATACATCGCAAACCAGGCCCGATGCACAGTTAGCCTGACCGAAGCCAAGACAGCTTTGCCCGGAGGTACGCGGCGCCTGGCAACGTCCGGCAACTGGTGAACTGCAGTTCAATCCGGATGCACAGCTCACGCCCGCGCCACAGGGCTCACCTGAAATTGGCGGCGAATGACGACATTCCTGCAACGCATCACAGACCAGACCAGACTTACAATTTGCCTGACCAATACCCAGGCAACTGCCACCAGCGCTAACACGATTTCTGCAGGCGCCACCATTAAGGGGATCAAGGGGGGTAGAACAATAGGTTGAGCTACTGCAACCAGAAAATAAACCACAGCCTGCGTAAGCCGTATTTATGCTGATAAGAATAAGAAGAAAGAACAGGGTAACAAATCGGATAATATTAAAATCAGTGCTTCTCATTGTATAACTCCTTGTTGTACAACGGCAGTTAAAAAACAAACAGCTAATGATATCTCGGCTATTGTGCGCCAATTATTCTGAAATAACTATATTGAGTTTCGACTTATTACAACTGACAATAAAAAAAGCAATAAATAAAATTTTAATATTAGAATATTGAAATAAAATTAACACGATCAATATGAAGGTTAATCAAATACCAAAAATCACAAGGGGATTTATTTCCATGCCAAATTACTTATGCAATTTGCTATTCGATTTAATATAAAAAGGAGTATTGTAAGGGGAATTATCACTAAGCAGTAAAGCTTAAAAAATCAAAAGAAATCTGTCTCGATTATCAGGAACATTTACGAGCAAGCCATTTATTGCCTTTTTCTCTATCATGAAAAACGTAGAATTCCCAACACAGAATACTGAAAAAGGCTGCAAATATATTTGCCAACTCACCGTTTGAGCTAGTAACAACCGCGTTTTCAATACTGGCGTTAGATAATGCCGCCGCCTTATGCAAGCTTACAATTTCAGCTGCTTCAGCTTTGTTTAGTTTGATGGAATCGATATCAAGAAAATCGACCAATTTGTACTTCATTGTGGCATAACGTGGATCGCCATAAATAAGTTTACTGACTTCAATAATTTCTTTACCTGAAATATCACCATAATATTTCCAGTAAACCCCATTATCTTCCCATTCGATTTTGTACACTATGCATAACACCTTTCAAATAAGCGGCCTTGCTAGTTAACGTTTGAGTAGTAATTATTATAGAGTAAACAATGCGTTAGTAAATCACCCGTTAGAGTGAAGTATATCCAGCTGGAGGGTTAACATACTCATCAGCACCTGGTGAATCTGAAATTCCCAACGCCCTTTGCCCTGCATGCATTACATGTTCGGTGTTAAGTTCCATTATCGAAAATATAGAATAATCAAATGGGACACTCCAAAATGTACAATTTATACTCGTAAAATGTATTTTCTACATAGTCAGTAATGATTAGAGCGTATCGGTAACACCTTAGGTTTTTATAATTATAAGAAATACCAAACACGATATTTTTTAATCGTGCCTGATATTTTTATAGTTATTCGGCTGCAGCGAAACCTTGCTGAATATTACCCCTGACAGGTCGAGAGAAGAATGTCTTTCTTACAAGAGCAACTGTAAATGGTTCGTTACGGTTCCATGGAAATAATGACACGAGTCTGGCCATTGTACAGTAACCAAATATTAGCTGCGCCCATGTTCCAATTGTCGGTATCCAGAATATCAATTGCAGCTGCTCTGGTAGTGCAACTATAAGCAGCATTAAATACCAAAGACGAACCTGAACTGAAAACACACTGAAGCTTTTCTCTCGAATAACAAAATGAATTAACTGAAATACAGTAAGGCCAATAGCTAACATAAACCCTATTGGGTACCCTGCTACTCCATAAGTTAATAGTCCCGCTGTCGCAAGCCAATACCACCAGCCTATATCTTTATATTCAATCATAAACATGACTCTAGCCTCTTAAACTAAATAATTAAAAAACGGGTACCAGGTGATAACCTTGCGCCTGATATCCTATGAGTGAAATAAAGCCATCACCCACTAGTGTTAGATCTTTAAAGACATCTTCATTTTTAATTCCAAACACCCTCGTCGCGACTGCACATATTTCCTGTTTTATACCAAGTTTCGCTAGTGCTTCCACATTAGTCTCAATATCAATTAACACACCAGCATTTTTTTGCTCAACTTCAGCAGATGGTGAACCGGTCAGGTACTTAACGCTTGGTCCGATATATACAAGAATAAAATCTGGCTCTACGCCCTGAGATTTCATACCTTTGTAAGTGCCCTGAATTACTTCGAGATAAAAATTAAGTTTTTTAGCATCGCCAATATCAACTAAAAATACACCTTTACCTGTTTTTAAATTAGCCAGTGCAGCACTATCATTAATTTCAATTTGCGCTGCATTCAGATTCGTTGTGAACAGAGATGAAATTAATAGAAAGAAAATATTTAAGTAAATTTGTTTCATTTTAATTTGCCTCTGCTAGTTTATTTGCAATCTACACTTGCACTGGGTAAGTTATTTAAATCAACAATTGAACAACTGGTTTTTCTTGTCTGCTGACAATTTTCATCATTTGCACAATAGTCAAAGGAACAATTTTTTTCCTGAAGCATTAACCAGTCTTCCTGGGGATAAGCATCGGGCGGTAGATTCGGTGGGTAATACACACAGCCTATACAATATTCTTCAATATCATGATCATTCATCAATTTATACCTTATTGATCCGCTGCAATTGAACGCCAACTACAATCCCAAACACTATCAACATACTCAGACAAAGGCTTTTCAATAATGCCATCGAGCCTTGATGTAATCATTCGAATGGCGCCACCATATAAACAACTAGAAGCAACCATCAGATCCAAACATTGTATTTCACCTGACTCCATTCCCTGCGCCACCATCTCACGCATGAGCACAAAGGGTTCCGCGGAACAAATAGGCTTCTCATCAGGTAAAAACTCACGATGCTTGGAGTACATCATGAACTCCATTACCTGGGGTTCATCCTCGGTTACCTGAAACAGTAGCTCGATCACCGCACGACAACGATCATGTGCCGAACTATTACTACGCTGGACGTCCCCCAACGCTTCGGACATACGAATTAATAGACTGTTATACATAGCACTGGCTACCCCTTCCTTATCCTTAAAGTGGTGATAGATAGAGCCAATACTTACCTTAGATTCGTGGGCGATATCTCGCACTGAGGTATTGAAATAACCCTTCTGCGTAAATAACTGCAAGGTCGTTGATAATACCTGTTGCTGAGTTTCTTCAGGTGTTCTTCGTGTGTTTACTGTATTCATGCTCAATACTAGAACGAACGTTCGTTCTAGTCAATAGATAAGCTCCACTCATACTGAGTTAATACCTCTACATTACATTTTTACTAATAGAATCTGACACTTAAAATTAATAGCTGTCAGAGAGCAATTGTTTCTAATATTAAAAATTAATTGATCTCTGGCCAGTTTTTTGCACCACGAGCATAAGCTGCAATTGAAGACTGCTGTGCAATCTCCATCGAGAAATAAGCAATTTGAGCATTGTCTTTCATTTTTAATTATATAAAAAACTCATTGAGTTTCTCGCTACGTTTAAAAAACTAAATACTTCCTTGCTCATCTGTCAGCCAGTAATAATGATAAGGCGGAATCACCAGCTGTTCTTTAAACATAGTCGGTGTATCACCTGAAACCAGATCCACGACCTGACCATAGGAAAGCACAGATTTAATATGGGGGTGATTCATATCGAGGTATTGTGGATTAGCATCAAAGTTCACCACCACCAGTACACTGCCTGCAGTACGCGTCAGGTTAAAACGCGAAAACACAAACAGGTGTGGGTTTTCTATATGGATCAACTCACGGTTATTAAAATCGGCGAAGGCAGATATTTCTTTGCGCACCGTAATCATTTTTTTAAGGGCAGTGAATATCTGGTGCTCTATGGTACCCGATTGATGCCTGAGTTCGGCTTTGTCCCAGTCGAAATTGGGGCGGTGCGCCCAACGACTGTCATGGGCCTTGTGCTCATCATTAAGATAATCACAATCATTCAAAATTCCCAGTTCATCCCCGTAATACAGCAGGGGCAACCCACCGAATGAGAGTATCAAACTGTGCAAAAGTAAAATGTGCTGGATAGCGTTGTCAATGCGATCAGGATCATTCGATTCAAGCGCTGCTTGCAATCCCACCAGTGATGCCAGTGAACCGGAAATACGTGCATCGCCGGTTTTAAGATTATGCCCAAAGGGTAAGCCCCTTGCATCCGAATCGCTGAAATTACCTGTATAGTAATCAATAAGGAATTGTCGATGACCGGCAGGCTCATAACCCACAGCTCGGATATCTGCATCATCAAAGCCCAGCCCGATATCATCATGGCAGCGCACATAGTTTAACCAGGTCGCGCGTTCCAGTTTATCTGGCAAGCTCCTTAAACCCTGGTATAATAATTTTGCGTTTTTGGTGGCCACCGCATCCCACATTAAAGCCATAAAGGTCGCGTTATAAGCAATCTCGCATTCCTTGGCATTAATGGCATCCTCACCAAAATATTTGATGATTTCCACTGGCGCCACAATAGCTTCTGCAATAAACAACACGCCGGGGGCGGTCACCTGGCAACAGTCTTTCATCAACTGCAATATCAGGTGAGCTTCGCGTTCATTCTGGCTGGCGCTGCCTATTTTTTTCCACAGGAAAGCCACCGCATCCAGTCGAATAATATCCGCGCCCTGATTCGCCCAAAACAGAATAATGTCGAGCATTTCAATAAACACCGCAGGATTGCTGTAATTAAGATCCCACTGGTAATTATTAAATACCGTCATCACCCATTTATTCATTTCCTCGTCCCAGGTGAAATTTCCAGGCGCGGTTTCCGGAAAAATTTCAGGCATGGTTTCTTCAAACATGTCCGGGATTTCACGATTATCGAACAGGTAATAATAATCCTGATATTTTTTTTCACCCTGACGCGCACGCTTTGCCCAGTCATGTTCATTGGAGGTATGGTTGAGTACCACATCCATGGTAAGCAGTATCTCACGTTTTTTTAATGATTCACTCAATGCACGTAAGTCATCATTATCACCGATACGGGTATCCACCCGACGGAAATCACTGACCGCATAACCGCCATCACTCTTGCCATCTGGACATTGTAGAATCGGCATAATATGAATCATATTGACGCCGAGTTCCTGAAAGTAATGCAGCTTTTCTTTCAGTCCATTCAGATTATCGGCAAAGCCATCGGTATACAGCGCCATGCCCACCCATTGCTGACTAAGAAACCAGTTATGGTCTTTTTCACGCTCGATGTCTTTATTTTTAAGTGGTTTAGAGCGATCCATATATTGCCGGGCCATGGCCTCAACCAGGCATAAAGCCTGATCTTCAAAATCATCACGATCACCATATAACAGATGAAACAGTGAATGTATGGCGTAGAAGTTTGCACCCAGTCGAGTATAGAAATGTCTCAACTCATGTTGTTTTATCTCAGGATTTAACTTGATCAGAATTTCATTGAGTAAAGAATGTGATACCTGTTCATACATTGTATTGAAAGCTCATAGTAATTGATTTTTATTATTGCATTGAACCCGCTAAGGTTTTTTGATTTTAATCAGTCATCATGTTTGCCAGTGAGTTTCACTTTAAATCACAAAACTTCTGGCTTACAAATTCCAGGCTTTGATAAATGTTTTATAAAACGTTTTATCCTGTGTCGTGGCTCCGCGTTGCCCAACCACCGCACTGGCAAACTGCTGTGCGCGGTTTAATATTTCCTGCAGTGGCCAGGCTTTGTGTAATCCTAATAATAGTACACTGCTGAACGCATCGCCTGCACCAACGGTATCCACCACATCACTTGTATTATCTGGTTGTATTGAACACCATTCATTATGGGTTGCTGCCATAGCTCCAGCACTCCCCTGGGTAACGATGATTAACTCAACTTCCAGATGTGATAATAAATAACGAATCCTGGCTTCGGTATTTTTTTCATTCGGCACTATCAAAGCCAACTCATCGACATTGAGTTTTAACCACTTGCTCGTATGAATAATATTTTCAATGAGTGACTGATTCCACCAGGGCGGACGAAGATTGACATCAATAAATACCGGGCTGGAACATTTTTGTTTTAAATTCGCCAGGCTATTGGCTGCTACCGTATTTCTCAGTGCAAGAGAGCCATGATATAAAATACTGTGTTGATCAATTTCCGCCAGAGCCTGATGATCGATAAAATCCCAGGCACTGTTTTCAACAATATCATAGGATGGTTCACCATTATTAAAACTGACATCCACAATGCCAGTGGCATGGTTAGAGTCAACCTGTAAGCCGGAGGTATCCATACCCCAATTGAGCATAGCTGATTTTACTTCCAGGCCCAGCTGATCATCGCCTACCCTGGAAATAAACAAAGGCTGTAAGCCAAACGCCTGACTATGCCATGCCACATTAAACGGTGCTCCACCGAGAACGCGACTACCATCTGGGAAACAATCGAACAATACTTCACCAAACACTACGGGCCTTGAGTAACGAATGGGTTGACTCATGCTCCACCTCGAATCCAGTTTTCTGTTTTTGGAATATAATGGACTACGCCCTCTAGTATGCCGGCGCAGTAATTACCATTCATTCCCATAAAATTTCCCTGGGCTAAATATAAAGTTTCATCCTGATGATTAGCCTGTGCCTGTTTAATCGCTTCACTTCGAACATCATCAGCATTAGCTACCAGCACCGACTGAATCGGGCTGCTCATAACACAAATATCATTACCACTGTCTCCAGAAAATACCGTTTCTGCATAATCAAAACCCTGTTGTTGCATTAGAAACTCAATCGCCTGTCGCTTACCTGCACTGGCAGGTAAAACATCCAGCAATCCAGTATTAGCTTCTTTATCAATACTCCAGATCAGGTTAGCCGCTATCGATTGCTGTTTCAGTATTTTTTTCATAGATGACATAATTTTCTGGTAATTAAAATTGAGCGAAACGTAATAACTGAGTTTGTGCGTATTTTGTTTACTCTTTTCCTGCAGTTGTATGTCGCAAATATCGCCAAAAAAATCATGTAATTCATTAGCACTTTTACCCTGCCAATCACTATCAATAAGCTTTTCCCAGGCACCCAGATAACGCCAGTCTCTACCTGTAATTTCATAAATTGTAGAACCCACATCGGCAATAACATAATCTGCTTGCGGCAACTGGTATTCTTCTATGGCCTGCTCAACCAGTTTCTGATGACGACCCGTTACGTAAACCAGCGCCACCTGTGGATGCCTTATTAACTGGTCAAATTTTTTTCTCGCCTGTTCAGATTCAAGTTCAGAACCGTTAGGCAGCAAGGTACGATCGAGATCGGTGCACAATAATAAACGACTCACTTGTCAGGCACCTTACAGGCTTTAAAAAAATCGTAATATTCAATCGCCTCAAGAATGCCAGCGGCATAAGGTTGCTTCGCGAAATACACCCGTTCCAGTTCGATCAGGTCTGACAATTCTTCATGGTGTCGGTTGGCCACCAGCACCGCCAGTGTATTGCCTCGGATCATATCTTCATCCGCACCCGATCCCCCTGCCACCAGAATATGACCTAGTGGTATATCCCACTGTTCGGCATACCAGCGTAAAGCCAATCCCTTGGAGGCGCGCACCGGCACTATATCGAGAAACTGACCAAAGGAAAATACGACATTCACAGTCTGCTCATGTTGCAATAACAGTTGTCTAATTTCATCCACATCGGGTGCTTTGGCTGCATCATAGAAATAGCTGATCTTATATCGACTCTGTTCAACTTTGGGCTGCAAACGCAAGCCGGGAAGATCTTTGAGAGTGCTGCGTACTTTGGCTGGCCTCCATAAATAATCAATATGATCGGTCCAGGCCGAGTCGCGGGTTAAATACTGACCATAATAAATTTCTGTGCCCAGGCTGGTCACCAGTGCATCGGGGACAGGAATCTTATTCGCCTTAATCAGTTTCAACGCTGAATCAAGACGACGTCCGGTGGCAATTCCAAAACTACTGCATCGAGTATTTTCCTTCAGGAACTGGATGAATTCAGGCAAACGCACTGGGTCACCGAGCAGGCTCTGATCCAAGTCTGAGATAATAGCACGATCACGATAAAGCCTGGAGCGACGCTGTAATTCCATTCGCACAACTGGCTCGGTTTTTTCAATGATGGGCTTGATAATTTTTAAATATTTATCAGCATGAGCCTGCCATGAATAATGCTCATTGACACCGGCAATGCCATTATCGGCCATTTTCTTCCATTTCGATTTATTGCCGAGCAATGCCATGCACTTATCTGCGATCAATTTTTTATCCAGTGGATCAATCAGATAACCATTACGACAGTTTTTAATTATGTCCTGCGGTCCACCATCTTCAGTCGCCACGATAGGTAAACCACAAGCGGCCGCTTCTATTAAAGTTAAACCAAAAGGTTCGGTTAAAGCCGGATTAATAAACACGCCTCCAGATAATGTAGCCAGGCGATAAATTACCGACACTTCATTCGAAAGGTGATGCTTGGGGTAAGCCACCTTGCCATACAAATCATATTGATCGATGCTGAGTAATATATCGGTGAGGACTTCCTGGGCCCCTGCTTCCATATCACGAATATCGTCACGGTTACCAGCGACAATCACCAGGTTGGCCATTTGTTGTAGCGCATCAGATTCACCAAAGGCTTCAATCAGGGTGGCGATATTTTTTCTCTGATCCGGTCGCGATATGGCAAGCACCATGGGTTTATTTGGGTTATTAAAAAATCGACTCAACTCATGGGCTATGTCACTGTCAGGTTCTTTACCCTGGGGTGGATGAAATTGAATTAAATCTGTACCCGGTGGTACCACTCGCATTTGATCGGGTTGATAGTAATCGTATAAGCCGTATTGCTCTTCAATTTCCTGAAAGGTGCTGGTGATTACTCTAACCGCAACACCCAGAGTGGTTTCCTCGGCATTGATTCGATGCGACATGTTATAGCGCTTTTCTATAATATCGCCTTTCACACCACTGGCCAGTAAACGTTTACGTTTACTTCGCCCCAGTGAATGCCCGGTATGCACCAGGGGCACACTTAACTGGTGTGACAGGCGTGTGCCAACATAACCGGCATCGGCATAGTGACTGTGAATGATATGTGGCGTGAGATTCTTGTCACGAAGATAGTTCAGCAGATTATCAGAAAAATTATCAAGATGATCCCAAAGCTGTTCCTTGGGCAGATAAAGCTGATCTGCACAATCGAGACGAACAATATTAACGTTATCTTCGAGAGACTCGATGTGTTTTGAATAATCACTGCTAACAGATTTATCGTCTAGTCTTCGAGTGACCAGGTCGACCTGGGCAACATCCGGGAGCTGCCCTAAAGCCCGAGCCAACTCCACTACGTATTTAGTTTGGCCACCGGTATCCGCATCCCGCCCTAACTCTAAATCATGACCTCGAATGAGTCCATGAACACTAATTAAAACAACGTAGATATTTCCCTCTTGAGTACTCATATTTAGCACGGCCTTGTCCTGATTCGTTCAATAATCTGAAAGCACAACTATTAATAAGAGATGTCACATATGATGATTCATCACCAACTTACTCAATGTAGATATTTTACTCAAGCTTATTCGGTATAAAAATCACCTTAATGTTATCAGTGAACGTTATAAAACCACGTAAATAAAAATCAAATAATCCCTGGCCAAGCTATAAACCACTGTTTCTTCACACTTATATATCAATGTCTATTATGTTGATTATTTACATGACAACGCATATGAACACGTTAAATAGCAATCGAAAACTTTTTCATAATTACCATCACTACACATGCTAATTAAAAAGCATTGGAGAAATAATCATTTGAATGAAAAGAATTATCAGGAAAAATGACTTTGTTAAGATAATTGATGTTATGTTGATACCAATTAATATTAAATTAAAATAACTATGAATTATTAATATAAAATTTGAAAATACAAAGCGGATCAGATCCGTTTAATAACTGCATTTATTACCACGTTACTTTTTATGTAAAGCCAAATACTTATCACAAAATCTTACGAATACAGCTTTGAAAATTACTTAAAAAACAATAACAACTAAATTAAGTAGTCATTCAATAACCTATAAATATAACACCACTTAATTTCAGTCATATGCAATACTCTTACAAAGCAACCGAAAATTATTACAATGAATTATATCAGTCATAGTTCAATACATGATCAGCTGCATATCCTGTTAAGGAAGTTGCATTCATAGCATCATCTGGGTACACACTTATTCCAATTGAATATTTAAACGTAAAACTATGACTATTAATTTGATAACAAATCCCCAGAGCTCTGGATAGACGATATACTAATAAATCAACCGCCTCCTTATTAACTACATTGGTTACGATAACACCAAAGGTAAACTCATCCAACCTGCCAATTGAGTCTGCTTCACGTAACACATCATTTAGTCTTTCAGTAATCTTAATAAGCAAGGCGCCAGATATCCCTTTACCGTATTCCTCAGAAATATTTTGAATACCCTTAAACTTGATATAAAGAACAGCAAAACGATTAGTAGAACGCTCAGCTGAGGCAATATTCGTATTCAATCGATCATAGAACAAGAAGCTATTGGGCAACCCCGTTAACTCATCATGAGTAACCATATAAGGACTAATGTTTAAATTCGTCATCTCTATTTCACTCTAATCGAAGATTGTATATCTTTAATAAATATCTAAAGAACGCAATCAAAAAAACATAAATATGTGTATATCAGATATTGAAATAGTTAAACTATACTACTTTATACAACACGTATTAATACACAATTCCTAAACTATATTTAAATTGATTATAAATGTAATACTTCTATGATAATAATACGCACTAATTTATATATACGTAAAATTACGTATTGTTACAATAAACAAAAAGATATTAATTACCATATAACCAATAAAACATTAAGAGCACACAATAGGTGTTAAACCTTACATTTCACGTTTTGTAAAACCTAAGCCCTAACCCCGTTATTCTATTTCACTTGATCGTTTGCACGACTTGTTTCTGGCAGGTGATTAGCATACTGACCATAGACCCACTTCATAATAAAAGGCGGCAGCAATGTAGTGAGCGCAATGACAATGACCATGCCCGCATAAATTTCATTATTGAATATACCACTTACCCTGCCTAATTCAGCGAAAATAAGCCCGACTTCACCCCGAGGTATCATTGCTAATCCAATCACCCAGCGAACAGGCCATGATTCTTTAATTACAAATGCGCCGAGGAGTTTGCCAATAATAGCCGCTACGAATAGAGACAATGAAAAAACCCAGATAAAAGGAGAAGCCCAATCGATCTCTCGCAAGTTAAGAGATAATCCTACAAAGACAAAAAAGATCGGTGTAAATAAATGCACAATGGGTTTCATCTGCTCTTCAATGCGATGCGCGAACTTCTCATCAGCATGCAGAGCAATACCCAGAGGCAGAAAGAAACGTCTCGACAGCGCCAGACCCGCAGCAAAACCACCCAGTAATTCTGGCGCACCTAAAACATGGGCCAGCCAGGCAAAGAACAGCACTAAGGACACGATGCTAGTCGGGATCAGACCAGGAATTTCGCTGACCTCATCGAAGCGCCTGATTACCAAAGAAATCAGCTTGGCCGCCACAGGTGCAAGTACAAAAAATGCACCCACGAAAATCAGCACCTTGCTTGTATTGAGCAAGCTTACTCCACCACCGGTAGAAAACTCATAGAGTAGTGCCAGCAACACCACGCCCATCACATCATCCAGTACAGCTGCCCCCAGAACTATCTGTCCCTCAGGCGCCTGCTGACGCTTGAGGTCGGACAATACCCTCACTGTAATCCCAATGCTTGTGGCGGTAAGCGTGCCGCCGATGAACAGCGATACCAGTAGTGACAGATCAAACACCCAGTAACTCAGCGCAAAACCCAAAATAAGCGGTAACACAAAACCGATCATGGCAACTACAAGTGATTTGACGCCGGTACGTACCAGACGTTTGACATCTGTTTCCAGACCCACTTCGAATAGCAACAGGATAATACCGATTTCTGCCATCAATTTGATGGCCTCATATGGCTCTATCCAGCCAAGCAAACTAGGCCCAAGTATTACACCTGCGAACAATTCGCCAATGACGGATGGTGCTTGCATGCGCGTCATCAGCTCTGCAAACACCCGTGCCGTTAACAGAATGATTAACAGAGTTAGAAAAAAATCATGGGTTTCCATTATCGCTCCTATGCCTGGCGCTTAGTGCTTAACCCTTGTTCTCGACTGGTTTACTCACCAGATAGAGCCAGATGATACCTGCAATACCCGTTAACAAAGAGGCTGTAAAAAAACCTGTCCTGGTCATTAACAGATACTCTACTTGTTCCGCAAATTCCAACTCCGCGACAAAAATAGACATAGTGAATTCTATTCCAGCTAGCAGCGATACACCGGCTATCTGGGTAAATCGGGTATCTTTCGGTACACGCCACACCCATTTTAAGCATTAGCTAACTTATTCCAATGATATCAAAAAACTTAGCCAAAATCAGACCCAGGGGTACGCCGAGCATTACGGGGTGAGTTAAGGTTTCACCCAGAGAATCAAATGCCAATGAGATACCAGCATTAGACAAAGCAGATACCATGATGGCTGATAGCCGCCGAATGATATCTGGCTCTAGATCCGCAGCCCAGTGAAGTCAGGTAATAGTGAATTGCGCAGTATTGCTAGATACAAAATAATAAAATCTGCAATTCGTAAATTGCGATCAATATAGTAAATATAATCGAATGTTAATGCCTGCAAAACTTGCTTAACATATATGCCAGGATATGCGCTAAAGCTTGTCCAATTAGAATCCCCCCCAAAAATGGAGCATCCAGTTTCCCATGACAAATACCCGTTCATGCAAATCATCTAGCCATAGACCCCGCCCAATGGTTGACCTGCTGATAAGTATCGTCGCACCCTCAATTATCCTGATGAAGCTCAGTGGTGATGATAATCTTGGGGCAAGTACAGCTCTTGTGCTAGCAATGGCTTTTCCTCTGGGCTGGGGACTATTTGAACTATTCAAATACAACAAATTCAATATGATTGCACTACTCGGCCTGGTCAGCGTAGTGCTAACTGGAGGCATTGGCTTACTACAGCTTGATACACAATGGCTGGCGATTAAGGAGGCTGCCATCCCCGGACTGATCGGCATAGCCGTGCTGGTTTCCACGCGCACCCGTTTTTCGCTAATTAGGACCCTGCTATATAATCCAGCCATTATAAATGTCGACAAGATTCAGCAAAAACTGGAAGAGTTTGACAATAATGCTGTATTTGAAACTCGCCTGTTAAATGCTAACTATCTGTTAAGTGGTACCTTTTTCTTTTCTTCTTTGATGAACTACATCCTTGCCAAATGGATCGTGATCAGCCCAACAGGTACTACCGCTTTTAATGAAGAGCTAGGACAAATGACCCTGTTGAGTTATCCAGTGATCGCCATCCCATCCATGCTAATGATGATGGCCATCCTCTATTATCTATGGCGAACGATTCATGGCATGACAGAGTTGTCACTGGAAGAAATGCTGGTTTCACACCCATCGAAGTAGCTGGGCTGAGCACACTAATGCGTGCGCGGTTGCAGGTTTTCATTGAGCACCCTGATGTGCAGAATGGGATTGTTACCCTTATTTTGATCAACGCTGCATTACTGGGGATGGAGACATCATCCTGAACCACAAGATGATGACATAGCGCGTGTGCACAACTAATCTTTTCTGTGGTTTTGACGATGTTCGAATGAAAAACCATGCACTTCACAGATTACTCGTTTAATACGAGCAATCTAGCAATAATATTCGACTTTTTCTTGGTATAAAACAGGCCTACTCTATCATTGACTATCATCATAGCCGAAACATCGGGGAGAACTATAATGAACAGATTAATGACAAACTCGGCAACACGCTCACAAACTTCGATTCTTGCTACCAGCAATGTGATTCGAAATACTTATACCCTACTATCCATGACCCTGTTATTCAGTGCGTTGGTCGCAGGTATTTCGATGAGTTTAAATCTACCCCATCCCGGCTTACTGCTAACGCTCGGGGGTTACTTTGGTTTGCTGTTTGCTACCAACAAGTTTCGTAACAGCAGCTTGGGTCTGGCCTTTGTATTTGCCCTGACCGGCTTCATGGGATACACCCTGGGGCCCATTCTTAACAGTTACCTGAGTCTTACCAATGGTGGTGAAATTGTAATGACTGCTATGGCTGGAACCGGCATCATTTTTCTGGGCCTGTCCGCTTACACTCTCACAACACAAAAAGATTTCAGCTTTATGAGAAGCTTTCTCATGGTGGGCATCATCATGGGTTTCCTTGCAGGACTTGCCGCTTTCTTTTTTGAAATGCCGGCCTTATCGCTCACAGTTTCAGCAGTGTTTGTGTTGCTAATGGCGGGACTTATTCTGTATGAAACCAGCAATATCATTCACGGCGGCGAAACCAATTACATTATGGCAACGGTCACCCTTTATGTTTCCATCTTCAACCTGTTTACTAGCCTGTTGCACCTACTTGGATTTATGAACGGTGAACAGTAACCATGAAAAGTATTAGTAAGGGAAAATTGCAAAGTTTAATCAATAGTTTTTTATTAGCTTACGGAGTATTCATCATGAATAGAAACAACTTATTCAATGAGTTTATGGGCAATGAAAACAAGCATCATATTGGTAAAAACCTGACAGGAATCGGCAAATTTCTGGGGAAAATAAGAAATAATATTCCTGAAGGACTAGTAGGCGGTGCCGCTGCTGGTAGCATTATTGCTTTACTCATAAGCAATAAGCCAGCCAGAAAGTTTGCCGGCACAGCAGCCAGTTACGGTGGTGCTGCGGTGTTAGGCGGCTTAGCTTTTAAAGCATTTAAAAACTGGCAACTCAATATGGATGACCCAAAATCAGCTACGACTGATCACGACTATAAAGACTTTTTCTATGGTCGTCATGAGGCCACACCTGATTACGAATTGAAATTAATCAAAGCAATGATTACCGCCTCAAAAGCTGATGGACATATTGATGCGGAAGAACAGCAAAAGATTTTTCAGGCCGTGGCACAAATGAATATATCTAACGAAATGAAATCCACAGTATTTGACCTGTTAAATCATCCTATTTCAATAGATGAGATTGTGCTTGGCGTGCACGATACCGGACAAAAGTCTGAACTGTTTTTAGCTGCATGCCTGGTTTCTGACCCCCATTTGCCTTCAGTTAAGGTATGCCTTGATCAGATGGCAGACGCCTTAGCATTACCAGAAAAACTTAAACAGCAAATCCTATGGCAAGCACAGGAAACTATTAACGAAACAAATTAAAGATAACGACTTATTAATCCTTAATTAGGAGGTTTTAGTAATGACAATATCAACCTTAGCAATACTCACTGCTACAGCGTCTATCATTGTATTTAAACTTGCGATATTAGCAGTTGTTGTGATATTAGCCGCTAAATCACTCGTCCCCACAAAACAGGTTCACAAATAAACAGCATTTTTCTGTATATGCCTGGGGTTTCATCAGAGTCAAACTATTGAATATTACGATTAGTGATTGAGGAGGTTTTCACTCTGCTGTTAATTCCATTTTTCGGACATTTTGTTACTCACTTTTAGTAAGGCATTAATATTCGGGCACTTAAAACAGAACGGAACCAGTAATTTTGACACAAAATAATCTGCCGTTGATACAACGCTTATTGTTAATTACACTTTTGCATTTACCAGGGCTTGCTAGACGCTTTCAATCAAAAACAGGTCTTAAACAAAATTCGTTAACCGATTATTTCAATTTATAGGGAAATTTAATAATTGAAATTAGAAGCGTACAGTTTCATTGACTCCTCATAATATATATTTACTCCTTGCTTTCAGACACCATCTTGAAAAAATTAAGTAAAACCCCTGCGCCTATAAGAAAAAAACCTATATCTAATAACACATAGACGACTGATGAGCGTATATCGATATATAACATGGTAGATGAGATAAGTACCGATATCAGACCAATAAATATCGTTCTATAGATTTGATCAAACATATATTATCCAAAAATTGACGGCATGTAATTTTCATCATGTTTTGCCAATACTTCATTCGCAATAAAATGTCGACTCGAATTGAAACAACCCATAGCAACAATACCTTGTCCTTCGCAATACAAATCCGGCATAATAGCGATATATTCAACAGTCATACTTTTCTCATTTATTCATTTCAGCGAGATAGTCATCCAGATTATGGATAAGAGGCTCCACTTCTGCCATTTTCTGCATCAAGAGACTCAGTTCTGGTTGCCTCACGATACGACATAAACTGGGTTTATTATCTACCTCAAGATACCAGGGAAAGAATTCTGCCTCAGGCAGTAAATCTTGATCGGTACTCGATTTCAAGACACTAAACCCCGAAATGTATACATAGTCAGCGGTGCACTCATGCTGATTTTTCTTAAAATAATTACTTATCTTTTCTGTCTGGTCACTGATCAAACACTGATATTTAACTGATATTCTCGACATTGAAACAATGTGCTCATTCTGATTAGTAGTGTCTTTTAATAAAAGTTCATTTATAGACACTAACTCAACAATAATTGTCAGCCCATCAAAACCTTTTAGACTTGATAATATATTGATAGCTGAATCACTATTGGAAATATAAAATTCTTGCGGTACTACACCAAAATATTTTAGAAAAGACAGGTTCGCTCTATCTCTGCCATGATCCAGGCATGAAAAAAAGATAATCACTCTTACTTTTTGATTTTTCGATACAAAACTCGATAGCTTTGATGAAATTTTATCGTATGAGAATTTTACAGGTTCCATATTATTTACCATATAGGAGTGATCGTTTTCATTGTTAGAAATTAACATTATTTACAACCTCTTCTGTTGAAGCATACTGCAACTATTTGGAAACATGGCACGCCTGGAAAACTGAGTAATAAAAACTGCTTACAGGATTATTTTTTTCAGCATGTAAGCGTATTGAACAAAGCTGATTATTTGTATGACATGCGAATATATTATCGATAACTTCAGCAGAAGATTTAATTTTAAAAAACTCTTTACCCCACTGTTGCCAACTTGTATTTAAATATTCAACTTCTTCTGTATATTCGATCCTGATAACCCAATCTTCTATAAGATAATTATCAATAATCTGTGTAACATCATTTATAACTTGATAAGACAAATGAGGATAATTTCGATTACGCATTAACATATATATTCCCTCTACTTATTTATTATTCATAGATATTTCGTTTAATCAGATACTGTATACAGAATTATTTACATGATTATATGCTTGCAAACGATCTGGTTGCTTTGCGTTTATACATTCCAACGCAACCTCTCTGCCAACAATAATATTCTCTTCAGGTATATTTTTAAGAACATCCAGCTTACCCAGTCGTTGTAAAGCCTGTTCTTTAGTCGTAACAATATAAACTGATCGTCCATCATTAATCATTTCAAGAATGGATTCTTCAAGTGCTAAAGCTGCCGAAACACCAAGATGTTTAACATCCGTAATATCGACAACAAGTGTATGACACCCTCCAAATTGTGAATTCTTACGGGTAATTGCTCGTGAGCTACCAAAGATCATTGTTCCACGCAAATGCAACAACATGATTTTACCTTTAGCATTTTTTAGTATTTCTTTTTCGCGTATTGATAATTCCAGGTCTGTATTATCAGGATCAGTTACTGCGTTAACATCATTTTCCTGCAACTCGGATAATTTTGTAATTGTCATAACGTTGGCAACAAATAACCCAATACCTACAGCAGCAATCAGATCAACAAAAACTGTCAGCAGTATCACACCATATGTAATCAATGCGCCTTTGCCAGATATATGATGGGCACGTTTCAGAAAACTCCAGTCAATAATATCAATACCCACTTTTAAAGCGATACCGGCGAGTACTGCCAATGGTATTACTGAAGTTAAATCAGCTGCCCACAAGATTACTACGAGTAATATTGCTGCTCTTACAAGACCAGACAAAGCAGTTCGTGCACCTGCCTGGATACTAACAACTGTCCCCATGGTCGCGCCGGCACCCGGTAAACCACCAAATAATCCAGACATGATATTACCAATACCCTGACCTATTAACTCCTTGTCTGAATTATGGCGTTTGCGAGTAATGCTGTCGGCAACAACAGAAGTAAGCAGAGCATCGATGCATCCCAGCATACCCAAAACAACGGCATCTATTAACATTATTTGCCATTGTTCAACGCTGAATACTGGCAGTTGTAAATCAGGTAATCCTGTTGGTATTTCACCAATGCGTCGTATATCTGTTGCGCCTAAAAAGACAACTGATATCAACGTACAAACTACCAACGCAACCAATGGCGGAGGAAGATATTGTTTAAGTTTCCTGGGTATTAAAAAAAGGATAGCCAGTGTTAATAAAGCCAAAATTGTTTCATTTGCCTGGATACCAGAAAGTAGTGTTGGTAAATTTTCTAATACTCCAATAACACCACCATTTGGCGAAGCTTGTCCAAGTAAAGGTCCGAGCTGTAAGATAATTAGAATAATGCCAATACCTGACATAAAACCAGATACAACGGTATAAGGCATCAAGGTTACATATTTACCTAATTTCATTACACCAAACAAAATTTGAAACATGCCTGCCAAAATCACAACAGTAAAAGCCATTGCCATTCCATTTGCAGGGTCTGAAGCAATAAGTTTTGCAATGACTGCGGTAAACACAACCGTCATAGGGCCTGTTGGCTCTGAGATTAATGTGGGTGAACCACCAAACAAGGCAGCGAAGAAACCGACAAGGATTGCACCATATAAACCAGCCTCAGCACCAGCACCTGATGCAACACCAAAAGCTAGCGCCATAGGTAGCGCAATCACAGCCGCTGTAACACCGCCATAGATATCGCCGCTTTTATGTCTTAAGCTTATTTCGTTAAATACTTGCATATCTTCACAGCCTCTGGAAATTTCTAGAGTAAATCTATTGAATATTATGTATCTGAGTAAAAGAAATTACTCATTGAAATTAGTAATGGGTACTATAGCTAGCTACCAATAAGAGGAGGTTTAATTTTTATTTATGGATTAATTTTTTCTGACAAAAATCTAAGCAAAAGAATTTTATTCATTGATATTATTGATGAGTTCTATAGACATCTGACAATAAGAGCGGTTTTAACTTTTATTTTTTGGATGTTTTTTTTTGCTAGCACTTTCCTTACTTGACGTGGTCTTTTGTGTTATTTTCAAAGAACCTTCTAATTTAGGCCACATCTTTTGCATGCGTTCTCGAATCGTTGACTCTGAGCTAATAACAAAATCCAGAAATGTTTGTGCAACCAACGATAATTCTTTTCCTTTTGGATAAACGATATACCAGTTACGTAAAATAGGAAAACCTTCTACGTCCAGAATTGCAACGGGACCATCAGTACCTTCCAGCGATAAAGTATGAAGTGATAAAACAGACAAGCCTAGCCCACCTGCAATAGCATGTTTGATGGCTTCATTATTACCCAGTTCCATGCGTATAGTAGGTCGCGTCCCTATTTCATCAAATGCTTTAAACATGGCATCACGAATTCCTGAACCTGGTTCGCGAATGATAAATGGTTCCTTGGCGATCTCTTCCAAACTAATATTTTTCTTGTCAACTAGTGAATGAGTGCGCGGTGCCATGACAACAAGTGGGTTAGGCGCAAAGGAAAATGCTTCTACCTCAAAGTCTCCTTCCGGTGCCTGCCCCATGATATACAAATCATCTTCATTAGCGCGTATGCGACGTATAATACTGTCACGGTTGGTAACCTTTAAGGAGAGATCTATACCCGGATAAATCCGACTGAACTCACCCATCATTTCAGGAGCCAGATATTTTGCAGTCGTAATAACTCCCATACGCAAGCGTCCACGTTTCAAGCCTTTCATATCAGAAATTTTCATTTCCAGATTTGACAATGTTTCAAACATACCTCTACAGGCAGCATATACCTCCTTACCCGCTTCTGTTGGTTCAACATTTCGACCTACATGCTCAAATAATGGTAAGCCGATTGCCTCTGCTAATTTTTTTATCTGCATTGAAACCGTAGGTTGAGTAAGAAAGAGCTCTTCGGCTGCACGGGTAAAACTGCCCAGGCGATAAATAGCTTCAAACACCTGGAACTGGCGAAATGTCGCATAACGAATAAGATGCTCCGGCATTGCTGCCGGTGGAGTATAACTATTGTCAGTGTATGTGGACATAAGGCTCACCTGTCTTATCTTTCATTTCAAAGAAAAATTAACTCTAAATTCGTCAATACTGCTATCTATCAGGTACAGTAATAAGTATGCCTGAAACATATATAAACTATAATAAATATAATTAATAGAACGCATAGACTATTATCTATTCATTCTGCACACTACTACCAAATTTATACCTTATATAAAGAATGGTTATAAAGTACCAGCGTGTTTGGTCTGATAAACACAAATTTAGTGGTAAGAGTTTCTGATGGATATGGAATCAATACCAATTAATATTTCAGACACCATTGATCAACAATCATCATTAGATTATTCGCATTAGTCAGGCCAGACGCGCCGCACACTCCGATAAGAATCCACGGTTAATTCTTGAGTATCTTTTGCTGCTTTTTTCAGTGCAGCATTCTTCTTTTTCTTAATGGACTTATCATCTTGAGATGCTATATTTTTCTTTGTATCAACTTCTTCAGTTTTCTTACTGGAATCAGCTTTGGTCATACGCATAGATTCCATTAGTTTTTGTTTTGCTTTGTCATTGTTACTCATATCTTAATTACCTCATAGATTAGTTCATCTATTTCATTCGCAGCATGTATTCCACGACGCCCCATTTCAAAAACATTCTTGCCTTCCAGTGCGCTATTTCTAAAAATTGCCCGTCTATGTAATGCTGTTTTCGCAACGGGTAATCCAATTTCAGATAATGCATCACGAACTAATCGTGACAATGTCGTACGTGTTTCCAGTTGATTAATGACTAATACAGCTCGTAAGTTTGAGTTAAATAAACGAGCCTGTTGAATTGCCTTTTCAGTGTGCACTGTTGCCCATAAATCCACGGGAGATGGTTGCACAGGAATTAATGCCAACTCACAGGTTTCTAATACCCTGATAGTTTGTGATGCACTCACAGAGGGTGGGCAATCCACAACGATATAATCGTATTCTTGAGAAAGCTCATTTAGTTGAATACTCAAATCAGCCCTGGCTCCAAGCACAGTGTTCGCAGCACTAGTATCTGTGAATGCATTCCACTGTATAGCCGAACCCTGCGGGTCAGCATCAACAACAATAACGCTTGTTCGTTTTGCAAGACCTGCAGCAAGGTTGACAGACAATGTTGTTTTACCAGCACCACCCTTGTTGCCCACCAAAGCAATAACAGGCATCGCTCACTAACCTCAGTGTTCTTTTACGTTAAATAGCTTATCGAGTTCTTCTGCAAAGTGATGATGAACTTCACCTAGTTCTTCATTATCCCCATCGCCATAAATGGTGATATTGGCATAGTCTTTACCAAAGCCCATATCTGGAAATAAATCTTCACTCTCTGACAATTCAGCTGCACGTTCCAGAAAATCACGCAGTGTGCTGTAATCCTGGAATAAGTAACGCCGCTCTAAACGAGCAGGTTTATTACGTTCTTGCCATTGATCGCTCATTTTACATCTCCATTAATAAGTAACATTTTTGGTGGATGTTTGTGTTTCATTTTGTTTTAGCTCATGAAGCCATTGTGTTAATTCAGCAGCATGTGACTTTTCTTCATTAAGCAAGGCTTCAAAAAATAAACGGTTATCATAATCAGCAATAGTTACACAATGACGTGTTGCATTATCGTATAAATTTATCAGTTCATTCTCAAACTCATAGTCAGATTGTAATAACTCTTGCAAGTTTCGTCCAAGTCGAACTGGACGTAGCTGTGAAGCATTTGGTGCTACACCAAGTGCTAGCATTCGACTAATAATGCGTTCCGCATGCCCCATTTCTTCACGAGATTCTGCACGAAACTTATCAGCAACATCGCTCAAACCCCAGGATCTAACAAGCATCGACTGCGTACTATAAAGCTGTACTGCAGAGAGCTCGAGACTCAGGGCTCGACCGAGGTAACCTAGTACGCGTTCATCTGTGTTAGTGTGAAACATGGTTACGCCGTCTTATTAGTCAACGATCAGTTATCAACTGCGTGATGCAGCTTTACCTGTTTCGTCAATCACACCTTCAACTTCATTGTGTGGACGAGCAATAATGTGAGCTGCAACCAGACCGTCACCAACGCGTTCACATGCATCAGCGCCTGCACGAACAGCTGCATTAACCGCACCCGTTTCACCACGAACTAATACTGTTACATAACCGCCGCCAACAAATTCACGTCCTACAAGATGAACTTCTGCAGCTTTTGTCATAGCATCAGCTGCTTCAACTGCAGGAACTAGTCCGCGTGTTTCAATCATACCAAGCGCAATACCGTAGTTATCTTTGGCCATGGTCTGTTTCTCCTAAAAATTTAACTGGATAATAAAACTAATTTAAGCTGTTTTACCTGTAGGTAAAACAGGCTCAACTTCTTTGTGTGGACGAGCAATAATGTGAGCAGCCACCAGGCCATCACCTACACGCTCACATGCATCAGCACCTGCGCGAACTGCTGCGTTAACCGCACCCGTTTCACCACGAACTAATACTGTTACATAACCGCCACCAACAAACTCACGCCCGATCATGCGAACTTCTGCTGCTTTAGTCATAGCATCGGCAGCTTCAATTGCAGGCACTAAGCCGCGAGTTTCGATCATACCTAAGGCAATACCATAGTTGTCATTAGCCATCTTAATACTCTCCTAATTTTAAAGTCGTAGACTTAGTTGTTTCAAATTTAAATTAAAATCAAGCCACTTAAGTCAGGTATTTAAACCTGGACTTTTGTAACCGTTATTCAGTTCACTGATCGAAATCAGCATCCCAGAAATCTATAATGCCCGCGACGGTCAGATCAGTTAAAATCCGAAAATCACATGCCGCATATCTCGCAGCAGATCCACTTGATGTGAATACCCAGTTACCTTCACTGGCACCTACAGGGTCTACCGCTACCACTTGATTACCTGTGTTATCTCTCAACACACGTAAACTAATATCTCTTAAACCATCAACACGACGAGTACATACCAATGGTTTTTCAACTCGCATAATTTCCATCGCCAGTGCCTATACCGAACTCTCGGATTCCCAGTGATCAATAATTCCGACAATAGTCAAATCACTCGGATATTCTTTGCTACCTGCTGCTTCACGCGCAGCAGAGCTACCTACACAAATCACCCAGTCACCTGGTATGCAACCAACTGCATCAACAGCCACTGCAATTGCACTACCATCCTTAACCACTTGCAGGTGTTTATGTTCCATACCTGGTATGCGATTTGTTGAAACTAATGGTTTCATTACCTGACAGATTTTCATTAGTGACCACCTGTAACGTTTGTTTTTACGGAACAATCGAGTATTTCAATTTGTCCGGCAGTATTAATGTCACGTACAACTTGTAATGTATGCAACAGACCACGACTTGTCAGTTCACTGTATCGGTTATGTAATGCACTCGATACGCGTTGGCAATGTTCTTCAGCTCTCTGACGTGCACCTGGTACATTACCGTGATAGTCATAACGAACAACTATCGGCACTGGTAGTCCTTGCGAAACATTTAAGCCAGTAAAAATACTAATACCCACATCTAAATCTGTCGCAGCTTCCTCAACTGTGTTGAGGTAAGAAAAAAATGTCAGGTTACGTAACTGTATTTCTTCAAAACCGATACCTGCACCAATAAAACGCTCTGCATGTCCTATGTCGCTATAGCAACCACCGTAGTAATTACGTACATATTCCACTTGTGACATATTATTTTTCAAAAGAAACGACATGAAACGTGCCATACCTTCTGTTAATGCATTACCGCCTTTCTGTTTAATATGATCAGCTATCCACTGTTCTGCATGGTTTGCATTCATGCTGGCTGTCATATCAAATACTTGTAAACTATCAACATAGTTTTCTAAATTAATTTCGCCATCCGCATCAGGCATGTGAATACGAACCCCATCTGTGTCTGTATCCATACCGATTAATAAACAATCGATAGAAGCACCGCAGCAATGTGTGTTTTCTACTGCTTGCTTAAAACCTGTTAAACGTTCTAAACCACCTTCTGCTGCTTTTTTAGTATCTGAACCGTGTGCAGCACAACCTTGATGACTCGGGTCAACAGAACTGTGGTGATAAACTACTGTCTTCAAATAACGTGTCGCTGCATCTGCCGTATTAGGTTTACCTTCACGAAAGCGCAGCAGTTCTGTTTTTACCCATTTTTCAAGACTGTCTTCAATATCAAACATTGCGCCAGCATAAGACCGGCGGCGCACTTCTTTGTATGGCAACCGCAATACATAACGAATTACATGTGCCAGGCGACCATCTGCACAAGGCGAAACATCAACCATGTGAAAACCGCATTCCTGAATAAAACTCTGGAAGCTCGCATCATTATTATTCTGTCCAAGTGGATCACGCGTAAACACTTCATCGCAAAAATGATGGTAAGTTTCGAATACACTCCACGCGAATAAACTGCGCATATCCAGTTGATCAACCCAGGCATTATTTAATAACAGGTCAGGCAACTCAAAACCAAGTTGAGTACGTGCTAATTGTTTCGCCTGTTGTTCAAAATTTGTTTCATGTTGCAATGCTGATATTTTTTTCAACGTTGGAACGATGTTATCAAACGATTCCCTTACACTACTTTCATACGCATATAACTGCGTATTTTCCTGTGCACTTGTTAAACCATGCGAAACTTTCATGGACGCAGTATTGGCATTCATTGACGCACCTGTAGAGTACTTTGACTTTACTTTATGCGTTGTCTTCATCGCTCTATCACCAGGGCGACCAAGTGAGGTCGATACCCGGCTTAAGTTACGTGAAGCTTGCTGATTGCTGCGACTGTTCAACATAATATTCTCGTATCGTGATTAATCTCGGATTACTCCTCGATTAACCTCGCGCTCCTCCAGAATAAGTAATCAAAGATCCTTTATCTGTATTTCCACTACCACCTGTAACTTTACTGTTAGGTAGCGCTATTTCTTCATTACGTTTTTGCGCAATCGCCGCCATTTCTTTCATGGCATCCATAGAGTTATTCGCTCGTATAGTTGGATTACGTTTTATTGATGACATACCTTCAGTGCCAGTAACATTTTTACCTCGACCCCAGTCATCACCCGTAATATTTAATCCAGTATCCTGACCCTCGCCTGATATACGCGCCTTTTCTCTGCCATCTATCTGAGCCACTGGCTCAGGACGCATGTCAGCAGCGTTAACATTTCCTTTACCAAAACGTGCATCTTCAGTACCGGTTACTTTTCCTGTTGCCATACCAAATGGACCTGTTATATGGCTTTGTGCATTTTGCTTTCCAGTAACACCCGTAGAACCTGTTGCAGCTGCAGCACCACCTGTTGGCGTGCTAACACTAAATTGTTGCCCAACAGCATTACCATCAATAGCTTGTGGGAAATCAGTGTTTGCTGTAGTTGCCGGCGTTGCCGGACATGCATCAGCAAACTGATCTGCACCAACATAAGGTGTTCCAGATACTGCTTCACTTGCACCTTTATCTGCACCTTTATCTGCACCTGTCATCACACCACCAACACCGGGCTGAAGACCTGTTAATGGCATTGCTGGTGTACTTCTAAATTCTCTATTGCGTGTACCCGCCAGCGCTACGTCTTCAGCCTGGCAAAAATTTTTCGACTGCTCCGCACCACCGTAAGGTGTACCTGTTACAGCTTTACAGCTACCAGGTTCATTACCAGTTACCTGGTCTCCACGACCTGTCATGGTGCCTGTCACAGATAAACCTTTACCTGTTGTAGAAACGCCCACTTTCTTGTCTGTTGGAGCTTCAGCAGTTGCACTGCAAAAACCGTTGTACTGTTCTTGCCCAACATAATCATCACCAGTAACATTTCGGCAACTGCCCGCTTCGTCACCCGTCATGCGATCACGTCGACCAATCATACTGCCAGTTACACTGCCACCACGTAATGTCATACTCGCGCCAACTTTAGCTGGGGCATTGCCAATTTCTTCTGGCTTTGTATATTGCGTTCCGGTTAAAGAGCGACCCATACCAGGCTCATCACCTGTTACCTGCTCTGATCGCCCAACGTTATTACCTGTAACCGCTTCGCCTTTCATGGTTTCAGCCATTGAAAATTTACGCGGAGACTTTTTGGCAAACTCACCACAGTAAGCCTGTGACTGTTCTGCACTAATATATTCATCACCGGTTACACTCTTACATGTACCTGCTTCATTACCTGTTACATTTTTACCGCGACCCACACGGTCACCACTAACAGCGTTACCATGAGATGTCGTTGTTACATGAACTTTTTGCGCAGTCGACGGCGTTGCATCGGTTTGACAAAATTCACGAAAAACATCAGCTCCCATATATTCAGTTCCTGTAACATCGCGACACGTACTTGCCTCATCACCCGTTACACTCTGACTGCGGCCAACCATAGTTCCTGTTAACGTTTGTCCTTGCACCGTTTCACTTTCTCCGACTTTCCAGGGCGCATCTTTCGCTGCGCCATTGGCAGATTTTTTTGACCTTTGACGACCACAAGGCTCAGATTTTTTACCTGACTTACCCTTGTTGCTACGTGATTCACGTATGGTTTTAGCAAGCTCACGACTTGATAATCCAGGACTTGCAGCTCTTGCTGTTTGTGCCGCAGAAAAGCCATTAGCATTAATGCCAGCCTTTCCTCGAGACGAAGTTGCTTCACGTCTGGCCAAAGATGCGATACGTGCCGCACTACGAGCAACAGTTTGTTTTTTCTTGTTAGGTATAATTCTGCTCTTGCTGGACGCTACTGAATCAGTACGCTTTCCACTGCATGTAGCATTAGTACCATTACATCCACAACCACAACCTGCTGCTGATTTATCTTCCACTGAAGACACATCTTGTTGCGCAGTCTGCAATGCTGCAGATGAGGTATTCATGGCAGGTGCGGAACGTATACGATCCTTAACAGCAAGCCCCGATTTACCGCTGTTTGACATTGCATCACGTCGAGCTCGTGAAGCTGCCCGCCCCGTCATAGACGAAGCTTGTGCCGGTGTATTTACCACGACCGTGGTAATTTTTTTGCTCTGCGAAGTGCTCGCTGAATTTGCCCCAGTCAGCGCTGCTTTACCCACCGTGGTCAAAGCACGTCGCCTTTCCAAAGAAGCTTCGCGTGCACTTTTACTTTTTGCTGTTTGTGCCATTGTTAACCCCATCGCATCATCATGTTTGTGATTGTCATTAGTTACCTGTTTAAAGAGGCATTAATATCACGCCTTAAACACGTCCTTCACGAACTACAAAAGCTGCACCCTGACTTTGGGTATAGTTATCGTAACCGAGCAAACGAATGTGGTGATCAGGATAAGCTCGACCACATGCTTCTAACTCATCAACAACTCTACCCAGGTCACGCTCACCAAAAAATGGTAGCTTCCACATTGTCCAGTAATGATTACTTGAAGCACCAGGATGCTCATGCTCAATTGCAGGCGTCCAGTTATTCGAAATAATGTAAGCAATCTGTGCGTGAATCTCTTCTTGCGTCAACTTTGGTAAAAATCCAAAAGTCTCCAGTGTATGGGCAGTTTGAAAATCACCCTCAGTATAATTATTTGACATGGTTATATCCTCGTAATCTATATCTTGTTCATTAATTGTTTATAACTGGGCTCAGTTCTAAACTGAGCCCCAATTTATCAACGATTTTAAACGTCGAGCTTGTCAACAGTTTCAAACTCAAACTTAATTTCTTTCCAGGTTTCCATTGCAATCGCAAGCTCAGGACTCGTACGAGCAGCCGCACCAAGAATGTCACGTGCTTCACGTTCAAGCTCACGACCCTCGTTACGTGCCTTAACACACGCTTCCAACGCAACACGGTTAGCTGCTGCACCCGCTGCATTACCCCATGGGTGACCTTGAGTACCACCACCAAACTGAAGTACTGAATCATCACCAAAAATGTTAAGCAATGCAGGCATGTGCCAAACATGAATACCACCAGATGCAACTGCGAACACTCCAGGCATTGAACCCCAATCCTGATCGAAGAACACACCGCGTGAACGATCTTCAGGAACAAATGATTCACGTAATTGATCTACAAAACCAAGTGTTGAATTACGATCACCTTCAAGCTTACCTACCACCGTACCGGTATGAAGCTGATCACCACCAGATAGACGTAAACATTTAGCTAATACGCGGAAGTGAATACCGTGCTTCGGATGACGATCGATAACCGCGTGCATTGCACGATGAACGTGTAACAACATGCCATTTTTACGACAGTAATTTGCCAGACCTGTATTAGCTGTAAAACCACCCGTTAAGAAATCATGCATGATGATTGGCATATTTAATTCTTTAGCGAATGCTGCACGCTCATACATATCTTCAGGAGTAGCAGCCGTTACATTCAGGTAGTGACCTTTACGCTCACCCGTTTCCATTTCTGCTTTTCTGATTGCTTCTGCAACAAACTCAAAGCGATCACGCCAGCGCATAAATGGTTGAGAGTTTACGTTTTCGTCATCTTTCGTTAAATCCAGACCACCGCGTAGACATTCATATACTGCACGGCCATAGTTTTTAGCTGACAGACCTAGCTTCGGCTTAATTGTTGCGCCAAGTAATGGACGACCATATTTATTCAGACGATCACGCTCAACCTGTATACCTGCTGGTGGACCACCACAGGTTTTAATGAAAGCCATTGGGAAACGAATATCTTCTAAACGCAAATGCTTAAGCGCTTTAAAACCAAATACGTTACCAACCAATGAAGTTAATACGTTTACGATTGAACCTTCTTCAAACAGGTCAAGTGGGTATGCAATAAATGTATAGAATGATTCAGGATCACCCGGTACATCTTCAATGCGATAAGCACGACCTTTGTAATATTCCATATCGGTTAAAAATTCCGACCATACCGTACTCCACGTTCCCGTTGAACTTTCTGCAGCTACAGCAGCTGCAACTTCTTCACGCGGAACACCTGGCTGACCAGTACATTTGAAACAGGCCAAAAGGTCGGTATCAAGTGGTGCATAATCTGGTGTCCAATATTTCTCGCGGTACTCCTTAACACCCGCTTCATAAGCTTTTTCTGACATTATCTACTCCTGTCTCGTTTTAGTTACTAAAAATATTCGTTACATAATTAACTGTGGTAAATAATATGATAAGAACCTTACATTGTTCCAATTGATATTTTATTGATAATCTATAGCCTTAAATCTATGCATCAGAATTTTATTCAACCTATACACTTAAACACTAATTTAGGTCATTAAATCTAGAGAGTAATAAAGAACAACTTCACACTAAACAGTTACTCTCTATTACGTACGGCTTAAAAAATAAAAACATTCGTATATATAAAAAATCATTTACACATTAGTCACGGATTAATTTAATGTAATAAATTTAATATAACTAATTGAAATATCAATTTTGTTTGATAGATAGTTATCTATATTTTTATAAGGATTATTTGATTATTCTTACAGCAAAAATAGCGTTACCTTTGAACAATGGATTATTAACAAGCATATAAGTTATTAATATGCTTTTATAAGAGGGTAATAATATGCAAGTCGGCATTGTTTTGGGTTCACGATCGCAGTGGAGCACCATGAAACACACAGCAGAATTACTTGTCCATTTGGGTATTCCCTATGAAGCTCGTATCATCACAGCAAATAAAAATGCTAATCAATTACATGAATATGCCAGTAATGCCATAAATCGTGGTCTCGAAATTATCATCGCTGGCCCAACAAAAAATGTGTATTTACCTGGAATTATTGCTTCGAAAACAGAGGTTCCCGTACTTGGCATACAAATAAATTCTTCTACTAAGAAAAAATATATTTGTGATTCAAATTCAGACATCAAAAAAGGCGACCCGATTAGGATGTTTAATACCGGACCAGAAGATGCGGCTAATGCTGCATTATTTGCTGCAATCTTGCTTGCCGATAAATATCCACACATTCGTGAAAAACTAATTAATTACCGTAGTCAGAATGATTGCGAAAAATCTTCAAGGAAATTCCTAGATACATTGCTTAAACATTAAGCAACTATTGTAATGCTTTTCAAGCAGCTAACATGTTGCGTAGCTGACGAGTTTTCTCCAGCATACGATATGTTGAACGGTTATTATTATAACGGGTAACCTCATGTAAACTTACCCATAGCACTTGATGCGATTCGTCATTACCAGGCACGGGCAAACTATCATCAATTCCCACCAAGAATCTGATATCAACATGATAATGTTGTGGTTCATTTCCCATAGCTGGAATGCTATGTATATCAATATCAAATATATTTAATTTTAATAATTTAATCTGCGATAAATCTATACCCGTTTCTTCTGATGTTTCACGTAGTGCGACACGCACAATATCTGCATCACCATCTGCATGACCACCAGGCTGAAACCATTGATCATGCTTTTTATGGTGCATCATTAATATTCGATTACGATCTGGACTAACAACCCATGCTGATCCAGTAACATGTACAGGCCATAATTCACGATAGAAACAATCTTCATGCTCCTCGATATACCCTATCGCACGCTGTACATACCCCGACTCGTCCATAAAACGTGTATGGTGCTCTCTTAACAAATTTAAAAGTTCCTGTCGATGCATTAACTATGTCCTTGATGGGTTTTGTAAGGCTCTAATTGCTGCGGCAGCCGCTTCTTCAACATCCGCTTCATTCCCAGATATTGTTAAACGACCATATGCACCAACTGCACGCACATCAACTAATGTAATGTTTGCTGCTTTCTCTGCCTGATTAGCAGCATAAACAATATAACCAGCAGGCTGAGCTTCAAGAATAAACATACTTTCACCAGGCAATATCATTGAACCACCTCGATGTTGCCGGTTAATCAAAACAGCATGATCTGATGTCATCCCATGAATAATATCATGCCATTCAATATCACAATGCTCACGATCGTTTACATCAGCATCTATATTCGATAACAATATTCTGCCTGATTCAATCACATCACTTTGATCTCTGTGATGTATAACCATTGAGCCATATGCGCGCTCAACAATTTGTTGAGTCAGTTTTACCTGAGATGCTTTTAATGCAATATCTGTTACACGATGTATTGCCATGCCTGGTGAAACTTCAACCCACAGACAAGCATCTCCCGGCACAGGAGGAAAGCCTTGCGACACAGACGCCATGTACTCTGCTAACTGTGGCTGCAACGAATCTATATAAACATAGGTTTTAAGTTTTACCATGTATTATTCACTATTTTCTTGAGCATTTATCTATCGATAAATAGCTATATTTCTCATTAAAAAATATTAAGAAATCCTATAGTTATATACAAATAAATATTAATTAGATAATCGATAGACTATCGTCTATTGATTCACGAGAGACTGACACATACTTACACTCTTTGTTTTCAGGCTACATGCTTTGATTTAATATAATGCCTGTAAAGCACCAAATTTCACATGGCACCACAAACATAATATTGATACAACTTGTCGCGTACCTGCGATAAAAACTAATAACTCATCTTCGAATTTAACAACCCCAGGTAAATTCACACATTAGATTTAATCTTATTGTCTCTATCGTATGCAAGACTAATCCGTTTTAAAACTTGAGGATTTATTTAATACTTTTGAATAATTATCCTGCTCGGCTTTATCCATAGAGCTTGCAGATAACACCTGTCTTTTTCTATTTCTCGAAAGCATTTCACCACTATGCTCATAAGCGAATGCGGAAAATGCTCTTTTTATATCTTCTCGAAAGCAACCATTACTTTTCTTCATTACCTTGCCCATTATCAACACCCACAATTTCTAAGATAATGGATTCTACAGATGTTAGAGTTTTTCTTTAAATCAATATATCCAATACTTCTCATTGATAAATATCGATACACTTTTTATATATTTATTATATTTTTTTAACAGGTTAAATATTCTTAAGTAATATTTATATAAATAACACTAAAGCAGCTATAGATAACGTAATGAAATTATTCATCCATTCATTTATGAATAACAATGGTTTAATGTTTTTACACCATGTAGAAGGAAATTATGTGACTATAAATAAATGCGTTATCAAAAATTCACAAGAGACATTTTTATCTAACTTTTTACGACTTGAGTTTACTGATGGGATTATTCTCATCCTTGCCGCTGTACTTGCTATCGTATTAGCCAATTCACAACTACAAAGTTATTACGCTCTATTAATTAACACGCCAGTTGAAATAAATATAGATGCACTGGGAATTGTTCATGGCCTGATGATTGGTAAGCAAGTTGGCGTTTCTGGATTTTGCTGGCTGGCAATAAAATTAAAGTTTAGCCAATTACCAGGTGATATATTCTGGATGTCCTTGTATGGCTCTGCTGCACTTTGTGGAATTGGTTTTACTATGAGTTTATTCATAGGCTCACCTTCATTTGAAGAAACAAGCGATAACCTTCTATTTGATGAACGACCAGGCATTTTATTCGTTTCATTAGCTTCAGGAGTTATCGTTTATCTTGTATTAAGAAAAAGTTTACCTTGATAAAGTGACTGTGAGGCAATGACTGCACCCTGAAGCAGCTATTCATAAATATTAAGCTTAACTTGCGTTTCATCAGGGAAGTGAACAGCTGCGCTTTTACTCTGACCCCAGAGATCGTGCCAGTAGCTCTACAGAATCTGGCAAATTCTCAATAATAACCTGCGCAAATGCATCCAGTGCCTGTTGTCGCGGGTAGCTCTTTCTATAAACCAGTGAGATACAACGATAGGCATCGTTTAGTTTTAATTTACATGTGCTGATGCCTTCATCGTTAGCCCAGGCACCTCTCATTGCTAATGCAGGTACGAGAGTTGAACCAAAACCTGCGCTCACCATTTGTAAGAGTGTTTCTAAACTTGAAGCACGTAAGTCAGCCATATCTCCCTGGTCTTTGCGGTTTTGGTGACAAATATCCATAGCCTGTTTTGCCAGGCAGTGACCCTCTGCTAATAATAGTAAATCAGCACCGTCCAGGTCTGCTCGACTAATTTCAGTTTTACTGGCTATGGGGTGATCACAGGGATAAGCTAGCCAAAAGGGTTCTCTGAATAATGGTATTACGCCAAACTCCTGCTCGTCTACTTCTGTTGCTATTAATGCAGCATCTATCTCGTGATTTTGTAAGCGCTCTGTCAAGCTATCGGTAAGTTCTTCTGAGAGTACCAGCTTCATTTGTGGGTACGTATTTTTAAGTGGCATTAAAATTGATGGCATCAAGTAAGGGCTGAGTGTAGGTATTGCACCAATTCGCAATGGTCCTGCCAATGGATCTTCAAACGTTTGAGCCACTTGCTGAATAACGCTCACCTGCTCGAGAATTTGGCGGGCATGGCTTAAAATAATCTCTCCCACTGGGGTCACTTCTACTGAGCGATTGGTTCTTTCGAAGATGCTGACACCTAGCTCCTCTTCCAGCTTCTTAATCTGACCACTGAGTGTAGGCTGGCTTACAAAGCAGCGCTCTGCTGCTTTTCCAAAGTGATGACTTTCCGCCACACTTACTATGTATTTAAGGTCTTTTAGATTCATATTCGACTCTGCTTTTGTGTAAAACCGCACTAATAGTTTTTACCTATTACTATAATAAGTATAAACGATTTCATCTATAAGTGAATTATCTCTATTATTTCACTCAAGCCGGCACTAAACCTGGATTGATTAATTCAAAAGCGGCAGACACTATAAAAATTAGGAGAACACAATGAGTGATAAAAAAACAGTTATGACCACAACAGCCGGTTGCCCTGTAGCAGACAACCAGAATTCCATGACAGCTGGTGAACGTGGCCCAATATTGATGCAGGATGTACATTTATTTGAGAAGTTAGCGCACTTTAATCGTGAGCGTGTGCCTGAGCGTGTAGTGCATGCCAAGGGTGCTGGTGCATACGGTACATTTAAAGTAACTGGCGATATTTCTAAATACACCCGCGCAAGGCTATTTGAAAATATCGGTAATGAATGCGAAATGTTCATTCGCTTTTCCACAGTCGCGGGTGAGTTGGGTTCAGCCGATACGGTACGTGACCCACGTGGTTTTGCGGTGAAGTTTTATACCGAAGAAGGTAACTGGGATGTGGTAGGCAACAACACGCCGGTGTTCTTTATTAAAGATCCCAGCAAGTTCCCCGATTTCATCCATTCACAAAAGCGCCACCCGGTAACAGGTTTACGTGACGGCACCATGCAGTGGGATTTCTGGTCTCTTAGCCCTGAATCAATGCATCAGGTGACCTGGTTATTTGGTGATCGAGGTATTCCATCAACACTGGCGAATATGGATGGCTTTGGTAGCCATACCTTCAGCTTGTGGAATAACGACGGTGAACGTTACTGGGTGAAGTGGCACTTTAAAACGCAGCAAGGCATCAAAAACATGAGCGTTGAAGAAGCGGCAAAAATTGCGGCAGAAAATCCTGATTACCACCGCCAGGAATTGTATGAAGCAATCAAACGTGGTGACAATCCGAAGTGGACATTAAAGGTACAGGTCATGCCTGAAACTGATGCAGAAACGTATGGCATTAATCCATTTGATTTAACCAAAGTTTGGCCACATTCAGATTACCCACTAATTGAAGTGGGTGAAATGGAGCTTAACCGCAACCCGGCTAATCATTTTGCTGAAGTTGAACAGGCCACCTTTGGCCCCGGTAACTTGCCACCTGGATTTGGTGCGTCACCAGATAGAATGTTGCAGGCACGTTTGCAGGCGTATCCAGATGCTCACCGCTATCGAGTGGGTGTGAATCATGCTGCGCTGGATGTGAACAAGCCGCGTTGCCCGGTACATACCTATCACCGTGATGGCCAGGGTCGTTTTGATGGTAATGGTGGAGCAGCACCTGTGTATCAACCTAACAGCTTCAATGGCGCTGCAGATGATGCAAGTTATAGCGAACCACCATTGCGTATTAATGGGAATGCCGATCGCTATGATCATCGTGTAGATGATGATTACTACACGCAGGCAGGTAATCTGTTTCGTTTAATGGATGCGGCTGCACAGCAACGGTTGATCGACAATATTATCGGTGCCATGCAGGGTGTGCCACGTAACATACAGGTACGCCAGATTGCTCACTTCGCCAAGGCTGATTCGTCTTATGGTGCAAGTATTGCTAAAGGGCTGGGTATTAACCAGGTGTGAATGAGGTAACAACTTAGGTAAAAAAGTAGTGGGGTGTCAATACGACACCTCACCTTTTACAAAAGAGAGTAAAGATGATGAAAGAAAATAAACCCACAAAAAGCAAACTTGAAAATACTGTAAATACAAACTGGTTAAATGTATTGGCGTTTGGTTCAGAAACAGTTAAACCAAAAATTGAAAATCAATTACCTCAAATACATGAAACCACCTTAACGGTGCTTCCTTAATTATATGTGAGGAAAATACGATGCAAACTATAATCCAACAAAAGCCACAGAATACAGTACTAAGTAACAAATGGATGCGACGAGCAGGCGCCGCTGGATTTTTATTTTTCTTTGCTAAAGGCCTGGTATGGATTGCCGTCGCTGTTTGGGCAATTTACTAATATTTTAGATTGCTGTAGTTATTATAAAGATACAGAGCCGTTAGATTAATATTTTCCACTCTTTCGGCGTAGTATGAATGAGTACTATTGGACAACATCTAACATTCATTAATTGTAAAAAATAAAGCATATTCAATACCCGCTTTGGGGCGGAAGCAGCGGTAGTATTTTAAAATAATATAAGAACTGTAGCACGATAAGGTGCCGTTTCTTCCAGGTGGTCTGGTTAGATATTTTAGTTCCTGGAGGAAATATTCCAAAGACGCTCTGCATTTCCATGTGCTATGAGGTGCGCTGCCTCTGGAGGGAGCTCTGATAGTGCGCTCTTCCAATACTCCATTTGCTTTACGTAAAAATCTGTCCAGTGTTCGGAAAATACGTTATCAAGTGCAAAGATAAACCTATCCGGATATTGGATAAATAGATCGCGCCATTCAGGAGCCAGGCTTTGGCCTTTGAATAGATTTACCCATGGTTGCCTTGAGCTTTTAACAGCTATTGGATTGCTCCATCCTGTATGAAAATATAAATTTTTGTGATCACCTATCAATTGGCGGCATTCACTAGATTTTAGCTGTCCCATGTGAGTAAGTACAAAAGGATGACCAGGGAATTCATCTAACATCTCCTCCAATGACGCCATAAATAGTTTTTTCTTGTTACCATACAACGCTGCAAACTCTATATGAGCGACAAATGGCCAGTCATTATCTATCGTGTACTTAAGAGCTGTCCGAACTCTTTTGTCATCTGGGTAGATGATATACTCAGGTGCTTTATCGCCTTTCTGTGCATGATATAAAAGAACCTCTGCCATAGCAGAGAAGCGCTTGCTTCTAACTTGTGCATTTAGTTTCTTGTAGTATTTTTCTGATCCTGTTTCGTAGTGATGCCCCTTGGTTCTCACCGCCGGCGAGATATATCCAGGATATTGTGATGCGAGTTTTTGAAGGGCATTTCCTTTTAGTTTTCCACGTGCAGATAAGATGGTATGACTGACTCCGCCTTGGTCCATGAGGGATATTATTTTCTTCAAGGGAATTAGGTTATGATCCGCCTGGCTGTGAGCATCAATAAAATAAATTTCACTTCCCTCGACGCTTGTAATATAAATCAAAGGTATAAAAAAAATAATAATTCCTAATCTAAAGACACCCTTCATTTGCACGCGCTCCTTTATTAAGGAAACCCACCCCTATTAGATCAATATCTACACATAAAAATATTAGTGTAAAAACAATGCTAATACCTAAGAAACTACTCTTATTGAAAAAAGAGCTTGCTGATCTACATCAAATGCGAATTGAAATAAGGAATGGTCGGTAGTAGTCACTTAATAACCCTGAAAACTGCAAGAGAATCAGGACTATGCCCTCAGTCTCCTATCAGCTTAGCGGTCAGCCAGTCATGAAATCAGGCGTGAAAATCTTTAAATTCGACTTTCGGTTAGAAACAGACACTATAATTAAGACAAAATACGGGGACAGAGAATAATACTTACTAAATATAAGAAACAATTACTCTCTTGCATCTATTATTTAGAGTTTGATATAGCTCATTATGGCAGCAATTTAGCAGGAGTATTATATTCTTAGTATTCGTACTTCTTCTTGGTATTTAGTTAAAAGGAGTTAGAAATTAAAATAATACATCCTATCTATTTGATCCCTATTACGGGCTTACTACTGATTTTTATGTCACTGTCTCATGCTGAAGACAAGTTGAATATTAAAGACCTGGAAAAGCTAATCTCAGGAAACACAGTCGAAGAAAAGAATATCCAGCATGGTTGGGAGAATAAGATTTTTTTCACAACCACTGGAAAATTTCACCGAATAGATCAAAACAAAAATACCGAGACTGGCAACTGGGATATTGAGTCTGATGGCTCGATTTGCCTGGATCGGAGAAAACGTAAATGCTGGACACTGATGCTCGTAAATAATAACACGTACAATGTCTATAGCCGCTGGGGTGACAGACATAAGAAAGTATGGAAAGTTGTTATTGGTAATCCTTATAAACTATAGATTCTCTACATTATGGGTAATGTAGAAGACTCAAAGGTCGTATGATCAGATACTGACCAACAAGGGAAAAATACACCTATAGAACTTTCCAAAACTTTAGATTCAGTTCTATAAACCTATATCACAAAACATGGCATCATTAACTTTACTGAGAAATAATAATGAACAATGATACAAATATTACCTGGCATGAGCACAGTGTCTCACGAGAGATGCGAGAAAAGAAAAATGGTCATAAAGGCTGCGTAATCTGGTTCACTGGACTAAGTGGATCGGGCAAAAGTACAGTTGCTAATACGCTGGATCATATACTTCACCAAGCCGGATTCCAGAGCGTTGTGTTAGATGGTGACAATGTTCGTCATGGTCTTAATGCTGGTCCGGAAATGCTGAATGACACTCATGGAAAAGAATTCTCAAAACGTTTTGGTCTGGGCTTTTCTGCTGTGGATCGTGAAGAAAACATTCGTCGCATAGGGGCGGTGGCAGAGATTTTTGCACAGACGGGCGTCATAGTACTTACAGCTTTCATAAGCCCATACCGCATTGATCGGGATAAGGTGCGAAATACCTTAAAGGCAGGAGAGTTTATTGAAATCTTTGTGGACGCACCTATAGAGGTCTGTGAACAGCGGGATCCAAAAGGACTTTACAAAAAAGCTCGAGCCGGAGAAATAAAAGGGTTTACTGGCATTGATGATCCTTATGAAAAGCCGCTAGCACCGGAACTTATTTTGTTAGCAGCGGAAAAAACACCCGATATACTTGCCGATGAAATCATTATCTTTTTAAAAAATAAAGATATTATCAGTTAGCCATCACATGGCGACCAACAGGGACTTATCTGGTCAGATATGATTCAGTTCATTTATAGATTTACAGTATCCACTTTGGGTCGTAAGCAGTCATTAAGGGACAGAAACCATGAAGGCCAACTAATGACTGTGACTTAAACCGGTCGATTCAACACAGGCATTAAACATTCCGCCGGTTTTTAAAATTCTAAGGTTTCACGCGATCGCTCATTTAATTAATGTGAATTCTGCGCCCTGCTTAATTTAAATCACTCTAACCACTTTAATGCTTTTCTGATTTCTTACCCGCCAAACAAGTCGTATATACTAAAATTATTTTTATAGGTTACACGCTGTGGATTTCTGAGTTTCTGAGAAAGTGACTTAATGTACAGAGACATATAATGCTGCTGTAAATTTTTCTCACCAATCATTTCATTTAAAAAATCAGTCGCCCGCATCATACTATCGATACCATTCAGCAGAGAATATGTATTCGAATCTCGTAAAACCACTTCTGTGCCTGAGTGCCAGTAAATATCCATACTCATTATATCCATCGGATCCAGCGGCGGCACCAGTGGCACCATATCCTTTGGCATCACCACTCGTGTTACATCGAGGTGACTATATTTTTTGCTACCAGTGATATTGGTTACTTTGGGTTGCCCAAATGTAATAACCTTACCGGAATGAAAACCACCAGTATCAATATACATAGCAAGAATAAGTGCTGCCGCACCACCCAGACTATGTCCGGTAGTATTAATCCTGTAACTTTTAATTAAATCGTTTTTAATTCTGTCATAAATGAGATCGGCTGACAAAGCAAAACCCTGATGCAACTTGATACCCGTATGTTCGTTTGGCAAGAGGTTAAGGGCAACATCTACCATGGCATTTTCAATATTCGACGTACCACGTATTACAAGGATCTGCTGTTTTAACCTGTCGTTCGTAGCCAGAAAATAACCTACTTCATAACCGGTGAGCTCGCCATATTTTGTTAACTTATAGCCAGAAGAAGTCAGCGTTTTTTCTATTTCTGACTTGCTCAGATAGGCCGCATTGGCAAACAAAGCATATTCATACAAATTTTTAAACCATTGCGAATCTTTACTCACAACATTATTCGCAGAAACATTGCTTACTGTAAAGCACAGTAATATCAGAATTGTAATCCTTAAGATTAGTGTATTTGCTATGAACATATTTTAATTTCGCTATAGAACGTCACTCTCTGACCAATTAAGTTTTAATAAAAAGAACAAAAAAAATAAAACACCCTGATTCTCACGCATTAAACACGCCGACATACTCAATAGTGTCGGCTAAATTCAGCATATATTAGTTTTTTCTATTTGTCTGCTTTGTGGTGTTAGCAGACACCCAGACCAATGCATTTGAATGTCTTCATTCGGCCAATAGCGGACATTCGGAGTAATGATGCCGGATACCCGATTTCAAACATTAGCGGTCATCAACAACGATCAATAACAATACAATTTTCTACGTATTTTCAACGTTTAGAAAAATTTCTATTTTACCTTTGATTTCCATACTGAATGACATGTAATACATGAATTTGTCAAATCATGTGTAGCATTATTGGAGTCCACCCAGTTTTCATTTTTTGCTTCTTCCAACGCACGTCTAGCATGAGCATCTAAAATCTTATCAAAAGAAAGCAGACTTTTTTTAAAATTATTTTGATCCGACTCTCTCATAATAATCCATGGTTTATATTTTGGAGCTGGATGATTCAGTATAATATTAGCACCCTCTATGACCATTTGTTTGTTTTCTCTTACTATACCTTCATGAATCATAGTTAATGCGCCACCCATAATCTCCATTAATTGTTTATAAGTCATGTCTGCTTTTGTCTTACTGGCAACAAGGGCTTCAGCATTCATCTCTTCCGCATATGAAGTAACGTTAAAAAGACTGACAACCAGAATAAATATTAAATTCTTCATAACTTTTCCTCAGCAATTAAGACATTCGTTAAATAGCATCATGCTTGATAAAGCAGTAACAATAAAAATAAAAACTATAGCTATTGCTATAGCCTCACAATTTTATCTCAAAATGATTCAATGCCAATATCATCAACCAATAACAAAAAATAGTAATTGCGACCGAGATCGACATACTCATATAAAAAGAAATACCCTGTTTAAGTAATATAGGTAATACCAAAAATAAAGTTAGCGACGGTAGTACGAGCCAAAAAATACTAGATGATAACGCACTAACTTTTGAAATATCTTCCGTATCCACATAAAGCCATAACATAGCTAAAACAGATACCAATGGCACTGATGCGAGAATGGCACCTATCAATGAACTTCTTTTAGCGACTTCTGAAATAAGCACAATCAGAAGTGTTGTAATGATAATTTTTAGTATGTAGTACGCCATTTACTACCTCGCTAATATAACGTGCTAGCTCAATAAAAAATCATGCCAGACAGTGCTAATTCTTTCTGACTGACATGATTTATTATTTCACTTATACGGTTAATCTACTTGCCGGTGAAATTTGCTGCAATATAATCGCCTCCCAATGTTAAAAACACATAAAGTTTCTGTTTTTTTGCATCAGTTATTCTTTTATTAACAAAGACAACCACCCATTCAGGATTGCCTTGAACTGTAATTTTCTCGACTGAACTAGCCTTGATGGATTCCCAGCTTTTATCCAGCTTGCTCCTGTTTACCAGAGCCGCAACTATTTTTGTTGCATTTATACTGGCTTTTTCCTGGCTCACAGGCGTATAAGAATGTGAATGCCCATGATCGTGATCGTGACCACTGCCCGCAATTGCTAAAAATGCAGACAAGCTTAAAATAAATCCAAATAATAGTGTTGTTAGTCGCATGATATAAGTCTCCTAAAGTGAATCGATGCTGTCGTGTGTTGTTGAAACTGGGGTTTGTAATGGCTCTGCCTGTTGCGTCACCTTATCTAAATCAGGGCGCTGATATTCGCCTTTTGTTTTCAGTGTAATAATAACTGGAGACTGGGTGTTATTTTTCCAGTACCAGCCGTGAGTACCTGAAAATGTAGTGGTTAAAGAGCCGCTCTCATGATTGCTGGTAGCCTTCTTAAAACTCTTGAAATAACCACTTGTATCACCCTTTGGTTCTCCGTGAAAATCAAAAAACAGTTCTGTACCAGCGGTTTCCCATGAGTATTCAAACGTTGCACCTTTATCAACGTGCAATTTATATTCCTTTTCACCTCTAACCGGAATGGTTATATCAACTGTATCCTTCCAGTCAGATTGTTGAGCTAGCTCAAGTTTTTCTACCTTTTGAACCGGCTCTGCATTACTAACAAACTCCTCTGCGTTGGCCACATGCTCATAACCGTGCATCTGCATCAGGAAAAGAAAACCACCTGCGACAATTAAAAAAGTATTTGCCGCTTTGCTAAAACTCTTAAAGACATGACTTTTTCTAAAAGCAGCGATAAGTACCAACATCACAGCTAAAGCACTTATTTGTCCAAGCTCAATACCTACATTGAATGAGATAATATTCATTAATAAACTATCTTCACTCAGTGGAAGTTGTTGCAGCCGCGTCGATAACCCAAGACCATGTATTAAACCCAAACCAAATATCATAGCCATCATGTTAGGTGCTTTTATATTTATCCATTTCTTAAACCCCTCAAGATTATGAAAGGCGATATAACAAACACTCAAAGCAATAACAGCATCAACTAAAAAATAATTGACCTGAACAGCATTAAAGGTTGCGAAGATAAGAGTGATACTGTGTCCTACAGTAAATACCGTAATGTATTTAACTATTTCTTTGAACTTAGTAAGGAAAAAAATAATGCCAAATACAAATGCTAAATGGTCATAGCCAGATAGCATATGGGTGGCACCAATCCATATGTAGCGTAGATTCCCCCCATCAATAATGGTTTGTTTTTCTGCTTCGGACATGCCATGCCCAAAAACCTGCCCAACAAACATCAAGGCCACAATAGCCAATAGCCATTGTGATTGCTTTATTACAGATAACATAAATACCTCAAGTATGATTTCTTCAGGCGACAAGTGTCGCCCGTATATAAAATTGAATTACTATTTAATTAATGAAATTTAAGAAAAATGAGGTGGGGCGCGGAGCTTAATCGTAGAATAGGTAATATAGCTCTGCTTATTACTATTTTGTTCAGGTAACTGGATACCAGAGGATTTAGGTACAAATAAGAACTGATACGGAACTGAAATCGATACAGATAGTTGATCACCTATCTTTTTCCATCCAGAAGATGTGCAGTCATTATCAAGTTCAACAACTTTGTAATCACCTGCTGCATGCGCAGAATCTATAGTGTCTGCATGATGACTTGATGCTTGATGAGCGTGAGCCTGAATATTATGCTGATGATGATTACCATCATGATCATGATGTTCTGCCAAATGAATGTGCGTTACTGTCCACTGCACAGTAAGGAATACTGTGATCTGAAATAAGAGCAAGGCTTTATTACGGCATAATTTAATCATATAGATTCAGGTGATTACTTAGTCTCGGATTATAGCTAACTACCATGCCCCATGCCAGATTAAGTCTAAATAATGAAATTTTTTCTAATATCCGCTATGGGTCGAAGGCAGACTCTCACCACCAGTACAGCACCTCTTTAGCTTGCGAATAAACGCACTTTCAAACCGGCCCAGAAATATTTTTAGAGCATAAACAAAAACAGCCGCTTAAATAAGCGACTGTTTTTGATGAAGAATATGGTGGCAACACCGGGATTTGAACCTGGGACCCCATCATTATGAGTGATGTGCTCTAACCAGCTGAGCTATGTTGCCGTTGCTAATGTGACTAGCAATGAGGGCGCGAATTTTGATTGTTTTTAAGGGTTTTGTCAAGAGTGTTTGGTGTATTTATGAGCGGTATTGATGAGAGGGGTTGAAGTCACTGGGCTGGCGTTTGATATACGAGGGCTTGATGGAGCCGCCTTGCTTGATTCACCCTACGGCATATCAACGGGTTTCGGCTAGAGGCATGCTGGAACGACGGGAAATATTGGGTTACGCTTACTGAATCTCCCCCCGTTACTCGATCATTGAACATAATAAGCCTGATAGATGATCGCTTTATACTCACTCCCTCCTTGCTAAAGAGGGAGGCTTAAGGCTGCCGATGACGGCAAAAACAATAACGTAGCCAAACGGCTATCAGGTTGCCCCTGTAAGGCTGCAGGATAAGGCGAGAATGTGAGTTTACACATGTAAATATCCATTTTCCAACGCAGGCATGCAGCTTTATAGGGGTAAGCTGATAGTCACGACTATACGTTGAAGCGGAAATGGAGTACGTCTCCATCCTTTACTATATAGTCTTTACCCTCTACTCGCAGCTTACCTGCTTCTTTTGCGCCGGCTTCGCCACCGTACTCTATGAAATCATCATAAGCCATGGTTTCAGCGCGTATAAAGCCTTTTTCGAAGTCTGTGTGAATTACGCCTGCGGCCTGTGGGGCGGTGGCACCTACCGGCACTGTCCAGGCTCTAACTTCTTTTACACCTGCGGTGAAATAGGTTTGTAGACCTAGTAGCTGGTAGCCTGATCTTATTACGCGGTTTAGGCCGGGTTCTTCTAAGCCCATTTCGTCAAGGAAGTCTTTTTTCTCTTCTTCGTCTAGCTCAACCAGCTCTTCTTCTATTGATGCACATACGGCTACTACTGCGGCACCTTCTTTGGCTGCATGCTCCGTTACCTGGTCTAAAAACGGGTTATTTTCGAAACCGTCGTCGTTTACGTTGGCTATGTACATGGTTGGTTTGATTGTAAGCAACTGTAAGTCGCGCACCTGTAGTGCTTCGTCTTCACTTAACCCCATGGTGCGCACCATATTACCTTCGTCTAAATGAGCTTTTACTTTTTCTAGTACCGCTACTTTTGCCTTGGCATCTTTATCACCAGTTTTGGCCACTTTTGCATGCTTGGTAAGTGACTTTTCAACTGACTCCAGGTCACTTAGTGCAAGTTCAGTGTTAATCACTTCTATGTCATCTAACGGGCTTATTTTGCCGGCTACGTGCACGATGTCTTCGTTTTCGAAACAGCGTACTACCTGTGCGATAGCATCAGTTTCGCGGATGTTGGCTAAAAATTTGTTACCCAGACCTTCACCTTTTGAGGCGCCGGCCACTAAACCTGCGATATCTACAAATTCCATGGTAGTGGCGAGTACTTTTTCAGGTTTTACAATTTCTGCTAGTGCATCTAAACGCGAGTCTGGCATGGGAACCATGCCTACATTGGGTTCAATGGTGCAAAACGGGTAGTTTTCTGCCTGAATACCCGCCTGTGTAAGTGCATTGAATAATGTTGATTTACCTACGTTTGGTAAGCCGACTATGCCGCATTTGAAACCCATGTTCTTCTCCGGAAGTATTTTTAATCACCTCCCTCTAAATATTAGAGAAACTGAGAGGGCTTAAATCCCCCTCAATCCCCCTTTTCCCAAGGGGGAGGTTTATTAACCTGCTTTATTTACTGTGTAGTCGATGTACGGCTTTTTCCCAGCTACCTTCAGCCAGCAGGGGAAGCACTCTGAGTGCATCGTCTATTGAATTATCTATGCTTATTTGCTCATCTTGCGATGCCCGGTGCAGCACATAGTCTGACACCTGGTCCCGGTTTCCCGGGTGACCTATTGCGATGCGCAATCGGTGAAAATCTTTTCCCATGTGTGCAATGGTATCGCGCAGACCATTGTGCCCGCCATGCCCGCCGGCGGTTTTTAGCCTTGCGGTACCCGGTTCTAAATCAAGCTCGTCATGGGCAACCAAAATATTTTCTGTGGGAATTTTATAGAATGAGGCCAGCTGTTTAATAGCCAGACCACTGCGATTCATAAATGTGTGTGGTTTGAGTAGCCAGATTTCTCTGCCTTCAACTAGCACTTTACAAACCTCTCCTGAAAATTTGTTTTCAGGACGAAAATGCGCGCCCTTTAGGCGCGCAATTTCATCAACAAACCAGAAGCCTGCATTATGTCGTGTCTGCTCATATTTTGAACCTGGATTACCAAGCCCAACAATTAGCTCAATTGAAACTGTTTTACCGGACATAGTTGCCGAGCCCAACAATGAGTTCAATATTTACCGTTTTAGCCGACATAGATGCAGGTAGACTGACTACTCTTCAGTAGCGCCTTCATCGGCTGCTGCTGGTGCATCATCTTCAGTTTCAACAACAACTTTAGGTGCATGAATTGAAACAACTGCTGTGTCATGGTTTTCATCGCCATGAGACAGTGCAGCAAGCTCAACACCTTTAGGTATTTTAAGCTCTGTAAGATGAATAGCTGAGCCTGTTTCTAAACCAGAAATATCTACTTCAATGAATTCTGGAATATCTTTAGCTAAACAGATAACTTCAACTTCATTCACAACGTGGCTTACTAAACCACCAGATTTAACACCTGGAGAAGCTTCTTCACCTGTGAAGTGCAATTGAACGTGCATATGCATTTTCTTCTTCGCATCTACGCGCTGAAAATCAACATGCATTACATCAACTTTATATGGGTGATGCTGGATATCACGTACGATAACTTTTTCAGCTGTTTTCTTGCCGTCTATTTTAAGATTAACAATAGATGCATAAAAAACTTCGTTATCAACGTGAGGACGAATCTCACGTAAATCGATAGTTAAGCTCGCAGGATCGCCTGAACCGTAAACGATTGCAGGAATTTTTTCTTCGTGACGCAGGCGGCGGCTCGCACCCTTCCCCAGGTCTGTACGCGTTTCAGCGTTAATTTCAATAGCCATTGTTGTAGCTCCAAAGTATGTGTCAGGGTAACGCGACCATTTGCCCCGACGAAAAAGAGCGCGAATTATACATGACTTTCCTGGCATACGGAACAAATAAGGCGGTATTTGATGTTTTGGGGATATCTGATGAAAAAGCGTTGTTAATCGTAGGCCATCAGTCGCCAGTCATTAGTCAAAAAAAGCCTCTAAAAGATAAAAAGCGACTTCCCCAAAGGAGAACCCGCTTTTGACTAACTATTTGAGACTTCTGACTTTCGACTATATATTAATCCATATACATAGAGCTAACCGACTCATTCTGGTCGATTCTACGTATTGTCTCAGCTAGCATGGTAGCTATAGATAACTGGCGTATCTTACCACAGGCTTTAGCCTCTTCAGTTAGCGGAATAGTGTCAGTCACTACCAGCTCATCAAGGCGTGAATTGGTAATATTATCTATTGCCGGGCCTGATAAAACCGGGTGCGTACAATAAGCGGCTACGCTCATAGCACCATGATCTTTTAATGCCCCAGCCGCACTACACAAGGTTCCTGCAGTGTCTACCATGTCATCTACGAGCACACAGTTTTTACCTTCTACATCACCAATAATATTCATTACCTTAGCCACGTTGGCTTTGGGGCGACGTTTGTCAATAATCGCTAAATCTGCATCACCTAGTCGCTTAGCCAGTGCACGGGCACGCACTACGCCGCCTACATCAGGCGATACAACGAGTAAATTAGCATGGCGCTGGCGCCAGACATCACCCAGCAAAATAGGTGATGCGTATACATTATCTACAGGTATATTGAAAAAACCCTGTATTTGATCGGCATGCAAATCTACCGTAAGAATTCTATCGAGGCCTACACTTTCAAGCATATTGGCTACCACTTTCGCAGTAATAGGCACACGGGCCGAGCGAGGGCGACGATCTTGTCGTGAATACCCCATATAAGGCACTACCGCTGTAACTCTCGTAGCTGATGCTCGACGCAATGCGTCAATCATCACTATCAACTCCATCATATTGTCATTGGTTGGCTGACAGGTGGGCTGAATAATAAATATTTCACGTCCACGTACGGTTTCTTCAATTTCAACGCTGACTTCGCCATCGCTGAATGTTTGAACAGTACATTTACCAAGAGATAAGTGAAGGTGTGAGGCTATACGGCGGGCTAGTTCCGGATTTGCATTACCGGAAAATATCATCAACTCGGAGTTGTTTTCGTTCACAATGTGTTTCGCTACTGGTTAGAAACAAAGGGGTGGCTGGTTGGTACCAACCTTATCAAATCCGGATTGCGCAAGATAGAGGTTGCTCTATCTTTTTGTAGGTGCTCTTTAACATGATGCACTTACATCAAATACTTCGTGGATGTATTTCGAAGTATTTAACACTACAAATCAGCTGTTCTGGATTTCTCTACAGCGTAACTAACTTGTAGCTTTTAATATGGCTGGGCCGGGAGGATTCGAACCTCCGCATGACAGGATCAAAACCTGTTGCCTTACCGCTTGGCGACGGCCCAATAACTCTGTATTACCTGAATCCTGCCAATTTTCACGACTCAGGTTTTAATCCTGTCAAAAAACAAACAGGATCGATTTTCTATTTTTTTGGGCTGTTGCCTTACCGCCTGGCGACGACCCAATAAACTTTTTACTTAATTAATCTACCAAAATAATTAATTAGTATTTTCTTTGTCACTTTCAGCCGCAAGCATAACTTGAAGCGGTGACCTATTCAAACCTTTCGCAACAAATGCCGACCAATGATCTGGCAATTTTGCTAGCACTTGCGCTGCTGCGTCTTTACTTTCAAATGTGGCAAATACACAAGCTCCGGTTCCGGTTAGCCTGGCATTTGAAAATTTTCTGAGATACTGAATCACTTCAGCTATTTCAGGATATTGTTTGGCGACTATTGGCTCAAACACATTTCCTAACTCATCAAATACTTGCTCTTCATTTGTAGTGCCGATTTGAAGGTCGCATATTCTGATGGCTGAACAGTCTCGTGTCAATTGCGAATTGTTAAAAATTTCAGATGTTGATACATGAACTTCGGGTTGAACCACTAAATACCACGATTCTTCAGGTGATATTTCTTCAATTATTTCACCTACACCCTGCGCAAACGCCGCATGACCATGTATAAATACAGGCACGTCGGCGCCCAGACCCAGGCCAATTTCTGCTAATGCATTAACATCCAGGCCGGTTTCCCACAGATAATTTAAAACAACTAGTGTTGTCGCCGCATCTGAACTCCCGCCACCCAAACCACCTCCCATGGGGAGAATTTTCTGCAAATAGATGTCTGCACCTTTGTTCGTAGCGGTTGCAAGCTGCAGTGCCTTTGCTGCCTTCACCACCAGGTCATCTTCTGGTTTTACGCCTTCATTATCGGTTTTTCTAACTATTTTACCGTTATCACTCACCACAAAACGCAAACGATCAGCCACATCTAAAAACTGAAAAACAGTTTGTAAGTTATGGTAACCATCATCACGTTGACCTGTAATCTGTAAAAACAGGTTAAGCTTGGCCGGTGCTGGCCAAAATTGATAACTAGACATTATCAGGCCCTTTTTTACTTAACAGGGCGCCTAACGACCACTGACGTATGATTAATCGAACATCAACCTCTTCTTCGCCAAGTCGGCTGATAAATAATTTACCGGGTAGTATTTTTCCGACAATACTTTTGTATTTTCTAAACTCAATGCGCCAGCCATCTTGCAACATAACTTGTGGCAGGCCATTAGCGTTCCACTCGGTCACCTCATGCCGACTTTCGGGCGCAGGCAAACCCTTTACCCAATAATGCATACCGCTCACGGGTATTTGCCAGCCATTCAGGCTCTGCATTAGTTTATCTACATCAGTATCAAATAATTCATCGCCTGAAGAGGTTTTTAAATTAACTCCATTAACGCGGCCACTAATAATTGTAGTACCTGCGCCCATGGGGGCCTGTAAGCGAATATCGTAATCCGTTGAATTATGTTGCTGCCAGGTGTAGTCAGCTTGCCCACCGTCATCTTCGGTTTGTACCGAAATGCGACCATTAATCGTCCAACGTTGAAGCTTGGCAAGTGTTTTTTGTTGCTGCTGCCAGTTAACCGATGTTGTGAGCTTGTCTTTTACATCAGTAGTGGCACAGGAGCTAAGGGCCGTAAGAATTATTAGCCCAGATAAGGCGCGTGCGATTTTCATATTTTATTGCTTAAACTCAATTTGTTAGCGCCAAACATAGTGCTTTTCAGGATATTTACGGCATTTTAAAATTACAGTAAACACTACTTTTTCAGGCGATCTATTGTAGCCCTGAGCATACCCTGATTACCATCTAGTTTTTCACCCTTCTTCCAGATGCTTTCAGCTTTTTTAGTTTGCCCATCCATCCATAAGACCTCACCTAAATGCGCAGCTATTTCTGCATCCTGTAATTGTTCAAAGGCTTTACTTAACCATTTTATGGCATCGCTATATTGACCCAGACGATAATAAACCCAGCCCAAACTATCTAAAATGGCGGGGTCATCAGGTAACAGTTGCGCGGCTTTTAAAATATATTCACGCGCTTCATTTAATCGTGTTGTACGGTCGGCCAATGTGTAACCCAGGGCGTTTAGCGCATTGGCATTTTCTGGCTCATGCATAATAACCATTTTTAAATCTGATTCGGTTACATCCAGCATATCCAGCTTTTCAGCGGTTAATGCGCGCGCATATAATAAATCGGTATTTTCCGGTGATGTTGCCAAAGCTGTGTTATACAAAGTATAAGCTTCTTTGTTTCGACTCATTGAGCGCAACACTTCACCTTTGGCCAGATACACTCTAATGCGAGTTTGCTCGGTAGTATCACGGCGGTTTAACGATTCCAGTTTTAATAACGCGCCTTCCGTATCGCCTGATTTTGCCTGTAAGCCCGCTGCTCGAATTCTTGCATCTAACCAGTAGTCGCCACTCAAAACGCGATCATAATTGGCAATGGCCGCCATAATTTCATTATTATTTTGCTGGATTCTCCCCAGGTAATAATGGGCCTGTTCATTGTGGTAACCGTTATCTAGTAGCTCCTGTAAATACTCTTTTGCCTGATCGTTGTTATTTGTTTCTATAGATAACAAACCCAAGCTTAATAACACATTTTCATCGTCAGGCATGGCTTTTTGTAAAACTTTAAAATGTTTTAGCGCTTCATCAAACTGCTTTATTTGCACCAACATACGTGCATATTGAAGTCTCAGGCGATTATCATCAGGACGCTTTTTAACCGCTGTTTCAATTGCCTCAATAGCCAGGGCTTGCTTACCCATCCCCGCATGAATCTGCGCCTTAATTAAATAAGCATCTGCAATTTTCTCATTTAACTCAATCAGCTGATTAATGTGCAATAAAGCCTGCTCATATTCTTTTAAATTAGCTTCAAACTTTGCCAGAAGCAGCAATAAAAAAGGCTCATTGAGATGCTTTTGATCAAGCCGGCTAACAACTCGTCTGGCAAATTCTGGAGAGGCTTCTTTGCTTAGAATATGTGTAATTGACGCTATGACTTTTTCATCAAGTTGCTCGCTTTCCATTAACATCAGCTCAAGCGACTCAACGGCAGGCTCAAGATACTCCATACGAAGATAAGCAATACTTCGAATACGCTCAATCGCCTTGCTCTCTGGTAATTTAAGCGCCAACCAGTGATCCGTTAACTCAATGGCCTGGGTATTCTTACCTGCAAATAAAGCAATATAGGCCGCACGGGTAATCACATCAGGGTCATTACTAATCGCTGCTGCTTCGGCATAAAAGCCAATCGATTGCTCCATTTCCCCGCGCACACCTGCAAACTCACCCGCCAACAGATTAAAGAGTAAGTCTCCATCTGCCAGCACACTAGTAGTTGCACTGGCAATATCATCGCCTTTTACAACTTCTTTATTATTATCCTGGTGGTTTTGCTGATGGTTTTTCTGCGGTGCATCTGGCTCAGACTCATCACCGCCCTTTACAGACGCTGCATTACAGCCCACCAGAAATAAAAACAACAGTGGTGCAACAAATATTAGACGTGTTTTTTGCGACAGCCGCTTCATATATTAATAACCAACCTTATAGTGTTACGGCTAAAAAAACCTTTTCAAAGGGTACCTTTTAATAATAACCCAAATAATCATTTTTGCCTGAATCTTACGTATCAGATGGGGTATCACCCGATGAAGTTCAATCAATAACGGATAAAAAATACACCCCATCACATATAGCCTACCTTATCAGACCCTTGTAATTACTTGATAAATAGCAACATCAGGAGCGCCCCCTGCCGGCCTTACTTAAAAGATAGATCACTGAAACCTTGTAATATCGGCGTTATTGCCTCAAAATTGTGGGTCTCATTAACCGGATTCACTAAGGGTGCTGGATAGCAATATCGGCAAAGCCCTACCTACATTTTCACAGTATGTCGATAATTACACTTGGCTTAAATCATAAAACTGCTCCGGTTGATATCCGCGAACGTCTGGCATTCTCGCCCGATAGCCTTGCGCGTGCAGTAAAGTCATTATCTACGCTTGGGAACATTAAAGAAGCCGCCATTCTTTCAACCTGTAATCGCACAGAGTTATATTGCTCTACAGATGATGGCGAAGCCTTAACTCAACAGGCAATAGAACAGGTTGTTGAATGGCTAAGTCAGTTTCACGGCCTGCAAAGCACAGATTTTAATGAGCACCTATACACCCACAAACATGTAGAATCTATTCGCCATGCGCTTCAGGTTGCCTGCGGCTTAGACTCACTGGTGTTGGGCGAACCACAAATTCTTGGACAGATGAAACAAGCCTATGCCCAGGCAAATGAGCAAGGCACTATGGGCAGCTTACTGGGTAAATTATTTCAGCACTCATTTTCTGTGGCTAAACAGGTGCGCACCGATACGGCCATTGGCTCGAGCCCGGTTTCTGTTGCATTTGCTGCTGTTAGCCTGTCGAAACAAATTTTTGGTGATCTGGATAACCTCACCGCTTTAATGATTGGTGCCGGTGAAACCATTGAGCTCGCTGCAAGACACCTGCAAGGCAGTAACATTAAACAAATGATCATTGCCAACCGAAGCGTTGATAAAGGTCAGGCACTGGCTGACCAGTTTGGCGCAGAGGCTATTGCCTTACCGCAAATACCTGAGCACTTACATAAAGCTGATATCGTTATTTCATCTACTGCCAGCCCACTACCCATTTTAGGTAAGGGCGCGGTGGAAAAAGCCCTAAAAATACGCAAGCACAAGCCTATATTTATGTGTGACATTGCTGTGCCTCGCGATGTTGAAGCTGAAGTTAATGAGCTAGATGATGTTTTTCTATATACCGTAGATGATCTGCATGAAATTATTCAGGAAAACATAGAGTCTCGAGAAGAGGCAGCCGAACAGGCGCGTGAAATAATTGAAAACCAGGTAGAAGATTTTTTAAACTGGGAACGCGCATTAGACTCGGTAGAAGTAATTAGAGACATTCGTGAAAACGCCGCCTCTATTTCCAACGAAATTTTACAAAAGGCCCAGACACAACTTACTCAGGGAAAATCCCCCGAAGAAGCACTCACATTTTTAGCCCGTACTTTAACAAACAAGCTGCTCCATCAACCCAGTGCGACATTGCGTCAAACAGGTGAAAACAGTCGTCATGATTTACTCGACTTTGCCCGACAGTTATTTTTAAGCCATGAAAAGAAGACAGACACAAAGTCACCTTCTAAGCCCAACAAGCAACCAAAATAAATATTAAACAAAAAGACATTTTATGAAAGATTCAATTCGTCGAAAACTTGAAGCTCTATGTGAACGCCATGAAGAAGTTGGCATATTACTGGGCGACCCGGAAATTATTTCTAATCAAAATAAGTTTCGTGAAATGTCTATGGAATATTCACAACTGGAACCAGTGACAACTGCGTTTAAAGATTACCAAACAGCAGAAGATGACGTTGCCGCCTCTGATGAAATGCTTAAAGAAGATGATGCAGAAATGCACGAAATGGCTACTGAAGAAAAGAAGGACGCCAAACAACGCATCGAAAATCTTGAGTTAGAGTTACAAAAACTTTTACTTCCGAAAGACCCACATGACAACAGCAATATTTACCTTGAGGTGCGTGCTGGCACTGGCGGCGATGAAGCCGCTATCTTTGCGGGTGATTTATTTAGAATGTATAGCCGCTATGCAGAAACCCAGGGCTGGAAAGTTGAAATAATGAGCGAGAACCATGGTGAACATGGTGGTTACAAAGAAATTATAGCGCGCGTAGTTGGTCAGGGAGCTTACTCAAAATTAAAATTTGAATCAGGCGCACATCGCGTACAACGTGTGCCAGAAACAGAATCACAGGGCCGGGTACACACTTCTGCTGCAACGGTTGCGATTATTCCCGAGCCAGATGCGTTAGAAGAAATCACTATTAACATGGGCGATTTGCGAATAGACACCTATCGCGCATCTGGCGCTGGTGGGCAGCACGTTAATAAAACCGACTCGGCTGTTCGACTCACACATATACCCACAGGTGTTGTAGTTGAGTGCCAGGATGAACGCTCACAGCATAAAAATAAAGCACGAGCTTTATCATTATTACAGGCTCGCTTAGCGAATGCCGAAAAAGAAAAACAAGATGCCGAGCAAGCAGAAACACGTAAGTCACTGGTCGGCAGTGGTGACCGCTCTGAACGAATTCGTACCTACAACTTTCCTCAGGGCCGGGTAACAGACCACCGTATTAACCTCACACTTTATAAACTGGATGAGTTTATGCAAGGTGGGTTAGACCATGTTATTGCACCACTAATTAACGAATATCAGGCAGAGCAGTTAGCATCGCTTTCAGATCAGTAGAATATTTTGGAGCCGAAAATCAAAGGCAGGTTATGTGAACCACCTGCCTTTGATTTTTAACACCTGCTTTAAGGTTAATGAGTTATTCAACACAGGCTCTACAAATCCAATCAAAAAACTCAGGCCATAAATTGCAAATTATTCAGCACCTAACAAGCGCCACCAAACTGCTTGAAAACTTAAGCGACTCACCTCGCCTTGATGCGGAAGTTTTACTTGCACACAGCCTGAAAAAAAATCGCACCTGGCTGGCAACCTGGCCTGATAAAGAGCTGACAGATGCTGAAATTCACGCCTTTGATTTACTCATAGAAAGAAGACAACACGGCGAGCCGGTTGCCCACATTACCGGCACTCGAGAATTCTGGTCACTTGATTTAAGCGTAAGCAAAGACACGCTGATTCCGCGCCCGGAAACCGAGCTGATGGTTGAGCAAATACTTGAACTATACCCGCAAACAGAAAATATTAGATTATTAGATTTAGGCACGGGCAGCGGCGCAATTGCATTAGCGATTGCATCAGAGCGCCCCAACTGGAACATCACTGCCACAGATAAATCTGACGCAGCCTTGAGCATTGCCCAGAAAAACGCCCAACAACTTAAACTAAATAATATCGACTTCATTGCCGGCAGCTGGTTTGAACCACTCAAAGACCTGCCCCCTGAAAATCAGCTTTTCGACATTATCGCTAGCAACCCACCTTATATTCCACAATTGGACCCACACCTTTCACAGGGAGATGTTCGCTTTGAACCATTGTCTGCATTAGCCTCTGGGGCCGATGGTCTAGATGATATTCGGCTCATCAGCCAGCAGGCACTAACATACCTAAAAGAAAATGGAATGATAATAATTGAGCACGGATTTGATCAAAAAGCTAAATTACACGAAATATTTTCATTTTTGGGCTATAAAAACATACGCCAGTTCTCAGATATGGCAAAGCAGCCAAGACTCACTAGTGGATTTAAACCATAAATATCAATAGGTTGCATTTTTTATTTTCTAAATCTTAAGTCTTCGCATAAATCACTACCTACTTAAAAAATACTTGTAAAATAACCACACTTCCTCTAACTTAATAGCTATGAGCGAAGAAGAAGAGCTAATTAAACGGCGGGAAGTTCGGTTCTGCCATTTACATCCTGACCCAAATCAGGCACGTAGTGCTTTGTTGCTACTATCTGATGCATTTGGTGTGGTTGATATCACCATGGCAGACGAGATTTGCCTGTATGTAACCTACGATGTACGCCACCTGACTCTAGATGCTATTGAGAAAGTATTAATTCGCTTAGGCTACCACCTCGACAGTCGCTTACTCTATCGCATGAAACGTGCACTCTACAATTATTCAGAAGAAACCCAACGAGCCAATCTGGGCGTGTCAGATACCACCGACAATACAACACAGGTTTTTGTTAAACGCTATACGAGCAATTACCATGGCTGCCGGGATAAGCGACCGGATCATTGGCGCAAATACCTATAATCCCTCAATAACGGTTCAGCTTACCTCTGCACGACTCCATATCCGCGTTGAAAAATATTCACTTACATTTGTAGGCTCATATTTTTCGCCTTGATCTGAAGCCGTACAGAGACAACCTGAACCGTCATTAAATTCATTCTTACCACTCCATAGCTACATTGCAAAACATTTACTTACATTTTGCATACTCATATTTTTGCCTTGATCTGAAGTCGTACAGAGGGCAACCTGAACCGTCATTAAATACATTCTCACGACTCCATATCCGCGCTGCAAAATATTCACTTACATTTACATCTCCTTTAAGTCATACACCTGTGGCACATTCTTTCTTAAGCACCTTGTGTTTATTTGCTTTTCTTTTTCTTTAAATCTTTCAAAACTGCTATTATCTCTTCCTATGAACGACGACCAACTCCTGCGCTATAGCCGACAAATTCTTCTGCCTGATTTTGATGAAGACAAACAACAGTCACTAATCGATGCCCATGTACTGATTATGGGGCTGGGTGGGCTCGGCTCGCCCGTAGCGATGTATCTTGCAGCTTCGGGGGTAGGAAAGTTAACTTTGGTTGATTTTGACCACGTTGATTTATCGAATTTACAACGCCAGATTATTCACACTACCCACAGCCTTAAACAGCCTAAGGTTGAATCTGCTGCTACTACTATTAATAACCTGAATCCATTAGTAGAAACAATCTGTATTAATCGCCAGTTAGAACAGGCAGATCTTGAACTACTGTTAGATGATGTAAACCTGCTAGTTGATGCAACCGATAATTTTGCTACCCGCTTTATGATAAACCGAGCCTGCTTTAATACATGCACGCCACTGGTTTCTGGTGCTGCTATTCGCATGGAAGGCCAGGTAAGTGTGTTTGATTTTAAAAACCCTGAAAGCCCCTGTTATCGTTGCCTCTATGATGAAGATGGCGAAGAAAACACCAGCTGTAGTGAAAATGGTGTAATGTCTCCCATGGTCGGTATTATCGGTTCTATACAGGTGATGGAAGCAATTAAGCTTTTAACCGGGTATGGTGAAACACTCACCGGCAAACTATTAATTACCGATGCTATGCATCAGGACTGGCGCACTATGAAATTTAAAAAAGCACCTAACTGCCCTGTTTGCGGCACTACATGTAACACATAAAAAAACGAATTAAACATCATGAATAAAACAATCATCATTCCCCGAACACTTGCAAATCGATTACTCACTTTTGCGCAAGCAGCTCCGCAAGCAGAAATTTGTGGCTTAATTTCAACTGATACCAATAACAAATATCGGGTTTACCCCGTTGATAATATTGCAGATGACAGTGGCTGCATTTTTGAAATGAACCCGCAACAACAAATAAGCGCATTTAAACAAATTAGAGATGAACAGCAGGAACTGTTTGCGATATACCACAGCCACCCGAACAGTGAAGCACTTCCATCTAAAAAAGACCAGCAAGATGCCGCCTACACGGATGCGCTAAATATTATTATTTCGCTCAATACGAAAGGCGTGCTGGATATGCGAGGGTATTTCTATCGAAAAAATGGTGTTGAAACGGTGGATTTAATAATCGAGTAAAACTTGTCTGCTTTAACACCGGGACGTTACGAAAAGCCTCAAGTATTAATTCCAGATTTATTTTTACTGGTATACCTATAAAACGTAAACCGTCATTCCTGCGACAGCAGGAATGACGGTTTAAGAGACAACTAAATAAACTTTACTCTGCACCTCTCAGTGCGGCTATTTAAACTTACAGGCTATAAAGGTAATTTAACTGCAAAGAATCCACTTCATCACGAACAACATATTCTAAACGTAGATTGATTTTCTCATTAACCGCATAGCCTGCTCCAACGCCCAGCATTAAGCCACTGTCATCACCAAAATCTAGACCTAATCGAGCCAACCATCCGAAGTCACCGCTAATTACACCATCAACCACATAGGTAGCCCAGATACCGCCACTATCCCTTCTAAAACCATAATCCATGTATCCAAATTCAACAGAACTATGCACACCTTCCATTAAATTAACTTTAGTCAGGTCATAAGCACCGTAAATCTGAAAACCAACTTCGTCATCGACAGGACCACTAACCGAGTTACTTGAAACACCTACACCGATAGAAAACTTATTTTTATCCAGTAAAGGCCCTTTTCCAGAGGCTTCAGCGGCGAATGCAGGAACTACGTATGCTGTAGAAAGAAAAGTAGCTGCTAAAACAGTCATTAGTTTATTAGTATTACGCATTATTTGAGACCTTTATCATTGAACTTATTGTTATTCTGAGGCATCTTAAACATAGCGTGCTCAACGATCAAGACGAACCCTTGTAGAGTTTGATATAATCCACATGTATTAACATTAAAGAAATAGTTTACACACGACACCTTATAACCACTAAATTACTGATTCATATGAAGTTTTCAATTAAAACACCTATTATTACCATCGGCCTGCTGCTTTCTTTCACTATATCGATTGCTACAGCTAAAACCGACTCGACCCTGGAAACCCTGAAGCCACTGGATGAACACGGCCGCACAACGGCTGAAGTTGTTAACCGCTTGGCTCAGCAGCACTATCAGAGAACTCAAATTCGTCTCGACAATAACCTGTCATCGATTGTATATAACCGCTATATAAAAGATCTGGATGGTAGCCGCAGTTATTTTCTTCAGTCAGATATTGATAGCTTTGAAAAATATCGTTATCGCCTGGACGATGCCTTTCGTGCACGAAAGGTTGACCCTGCATTTGTAATTTTTAATCGCTATCAACAACGTGTTACAGAAAGACTTCAATATCTTTTAAGCACTATTAAACAGGGCGTGGGCAAGCTTAACTTTGCAAGCAATGAAACCATTTATATTGACCGCGAAAATCACGCCTGGCCACAAAGCAAAGAAGAGTTAGATAAACTCTGGCATAAACGACTTACCAATAGCGCGTTAAACTTGAAGTTATCTGGCAAGGAAGATGACAAAATTACCGAGCTATTAACCAAGCGCTACTCCAGCCAGTTAAAACGCATACAACAAAACAATTCAGAAGATGCATACCGGGTTTATATGAATGCATTAACACTGAGTTATGACCCGCACACTCAATATTTTTCACCACGAGGCACTGAAAATTTCAATATTCGTATGCGCCTTTCTTTACAAGGCATCGGAGCCATGCTGCAGTCAGATGATGACTACACCAAGGTGACCCGTTTGATTCCTGCGGGCCCTGCAGATAAAGCCGGGGAATTAAAAGCTAATGACAGAATCACCGGTGTTGGCCAGGGCGAAAAAGGCGAAATCGTAGATGTCGTTGGCTGGCGATTAGATGATGTTGTTGACTTAATTCGCGGAAAAAAAGGCACGGTTGTTCGTTTATCTGTTTTAAAAGCCAATGCGGTTGACACCTCTAAAACACGCACTATCTCTATTACCCGTGACAAGGTAAACCTTGATGAACAGGATGCTAGCAAAAAGATTATCGAACTTGAAAACTATGGAAAAAAATACCGCCTGGGCGTAATTGATATACCTAAGTTTTATATTGATTTTGAAGCGGCTAACCGGGGTGACCCAGACTATAAAAGCACTACCCGTGATGTTAATAAATTACTCAAAGAGCTTAAATCCGAAAAAGTTGATGGTGTGATTATTGATTTACGCGACAATGGCGGCGGCTCATTACATGAAGTAAATACATTAATTGGCCTGTTTATTGAATCTGGCCCTACGGTTCAGGTAAAAGATATTACTGGCCGCGTATACATTTCAACCGATAAAGATAATAAAACAGCTTACAACGGCCCACTTGCTGTACTGGTTAACAGAATTAGCGCATCTGCTTCAGAAATTTTTGCTGGCGCTATTCAAGATTACCACCGTGGCATTATCATAGGAACACAAACTTACGGTAAAGGTACAGTGCAGGCAATGCTCCCTTTATCCAGCGGTCAGATCACCTTAACCCAGCAAAAGTTTTATCGTATAACTGGCGGCAGCACGCAAAATCGTGGCGTTATTCCTGACATAGCTCTGCCCTCTCTTTACAATGTTTCTGAAGTGGGTGAAAGCTCATTAGAAGCTGCTCTTCCCTGGGATAAAATCAAAGCCGCTCCGTTTGACACATTTAGTGACTTTTCATCTCAAATCCCCAAACTTAACGCATTACATAATAAACGTGTGAGCAAAGACCCTGACTTTATTCACCTAACTGCTACCAATAACCTGATAGAAGAGCGTCGTCAGCAAAAAGAGATTTCTCTTAATATCAACAAACGTCGCCAGGAGAAAAAAGACCTGGAATCGATTCAGATAAAACTTGAAAACGATCGTCGTAAAGCATTAGGACTGGAGTTAATAAGCAGCCTTGAAGAAATTGGCAATGTGATTAAAGATGACGAAGAAGAAGTTGAACCTGAAGATAAAAAAGAAGACGGGCCAACGCCTTTATTAACTGAAACAGGAAATATTCTGGTCGATTTTCTAAATTTAAATCATCCGAAAATAGCAAACCATAATTAAACGACTGTTTTACGATTAAAAGCAGGTTGCCAGCGAACGACCAACCTGCTTTTAATCGTTTTGCTAATTAATGCAAAACACCATCTACGCCAAAACCACCCGCATACTTTTGCATAACTTCACGCACATGATCCGGGTATCCAACAGCATCCATTTGCTGCATGCCTTCATTAAAAAATTGCTGAGTATCTGCCGGTATATTTTTAATTAATTGATCGAACACTTGCTGCATAATTTCCGGATTATGAGTACGCGTAGCTACTATGCCCCAGTTCAGGTTTAAGATGCGCCAGGGTCGCATTGGGTTTGTGGCTTCTAAATCCTGTTTAATGGAGGCATCGGTTATATCAACCACATCGCCAATTTGTTTACATAGGTTTTCTAGCTGCTTATTATCCTGTAGCGTATTGGCGTAACTGGCAATAGCATTAACGATAATATCCAGTTTTTTAATTTGCCCGCCATGAACTTTCAGCCAATTCACAACAGGCAATGACAACCGATGCAACTCTAGCATTTGCTCCTGCATACCTCTTGAGGCACAGCTTACTGATATTTCATCCAGCAAATTTAATGCGTAGTCACCTAGCTTGCTTACCTCATCACTACTAATGTCCAACTGTTTTTTGTTATCTACATCAGATGTGAAACGTATCATTATTTGTATGTTTTGACGTAACGCCGCAATCATTTTTAATGCTTGATCTGATTCAGCTGAATCTACTAACTGAAGACTCAATGTCAGCGCCTCTACAATTGTCTCAAATCGCTGACTTAATTCATTAATACCTGTTTCTAACATTACTTATCATCCTAATATGTATTGGGATATACTATTTCACCTAAAAAACTTTCAGGAATATTCATGCGTATTTTACACACTATGCTTCGTGTAGGAAATTTAGAAAAATCAATTAAGTTTTATACCGATGTATTTAATATGCAATTACTGCGTAAAAAAGACTACCCAGACGGCAAGTTTACCCTGGCATTTTTAGGTTACGGTAGTGAAGCAGATAATACCGCAATTGAGTTAACCCATAACTGGGATACAGATAACTACGATCTGGGCAATGGTTATGGCCATATTGCCCTGGAAGTAGATGATGTTTATCAAGCGGTTGATGCTATAAAAAAACAGGGTGGAAAAATACTTCGAGAAGCCGGCCCCATGAACGCAGGCTCGACAATTATTGCATTTGTTGAAGATCCGGATGGGTATCAAATTGAGTTATTGGCCGCTAAAAATGCCTGATAAAAAACAAATACCTTTAACCACAAACCAAACAGTTAACGCTTTATTGCGTTAATTTATTGGTGTTTTTTTAATCCAGATTATCAAGCATTTTATCTGATACACGATTTCGCCCATTACGCTTACTATTATAAAGGCATGAGTCTGCCGCCTTCACCAACGTTGCGCTAGGCTGACCATACTCAGCCGTTGTTGTAGCCAGCCCTATACTCACTGTAACCCATGGGCTTACATCTTCACAGCCGGCCTTTATTCTGGCCTCTTCTACCGCTCGCCTTATGCGCTCTGACAGTAACCGAGCATGCTCTACATGTGTATTGGGTAAAACAATGGCAAACTCTTCACCGCCATAACGAGCTGTGAAATCAGCACTGCGCTGCAACTGACCAGATAACACCTTGGCTATAGCAAACAGGCATACATCTCCCATTTGATGCCCGTAGCTGTCGTTATAAGCTTTGAAATAATCTATATCCACCATTAACAAACTAAGTGGGGTATATTCACGCATACTGCGCATCCACTCTTCTTCAAGCACCATATCAAAATAACGACGATTATAAGTACCGGATACATCATCAATAATAGCCAGTCGAGAAACATGCTTAAACTGACGGCCTGAGGTGCGCAATGCAAATATCGCGATAACTGTAATGATGGCGAATATTAACGCGATAACGTAAATAGTATACTGACGAGAGCGCTCATAATCAGACACTACGTTTTCATGCCCTACCGCCTGACTGTTAACAATATTATCGAGCAAGCTCAACACTCGAGCGCTTGCGGCTCTACCTTCTCGTGTTATAGCCTCAAGGTCATCGTTTTCAAATTCTTTAAATACAAGAGCCTCAACAAGGTTCTCGTGATAAGGGTATGCGTAGGCCACCGCCTCATCCAACGTACTCAGGTTATCTAATAACGTGGCATCTACCGCTGTGAGCATTAGCGACTCGCGAGCATCTGCATAGATAGCCGCATGATTGTGAAATGATAACGCCTCTTCGTCACGCTCAAAGCGCCCGCGCATGTTGAGCATACGCTGAATAGTCATTTCGCGTTTTTGCACCGCGTCACGCATTGTCATCACCAGGCGCACCTGCTGAGTATTATTGGTAACTAAGTCAAAAGCAGCCCTGCTCCAAATATCAACTTGAGTAAGTAGTGAAACGACAATGGCCGCACACAACAAGATTACAACTGCAAATCCAAACAAAGTAGACCGGGTACTTATAAATTTGGGAAAAGAAATCATGAAAATCTTAAATTTTTATTTTGTTTCTCTGTACAATATAGCGTGTTTTTAACCAACAAGTAAGCCGTCCATGGATATAGTTTATATTGACACCAATGAAGCACTGGCGCTTTATTGTGACACCATACGCCAAAACAAAGTCGTTTGCATTGACACCGAGTTTCATCGTGAAACAACATATTATCCTGAACTCGCCCTTATTCAAATTTCCGATGGAACTAGCACTTGCTGCATTGACCCTCTGTGCATTACTAACTTCGCACCTTTTACTTCACTTTTATCTAATACAAGTGTGACTAAAGTTCTCCATGCATCAGGTCAGGATCTGGAAATATTCAACCAGTTATTCAACACCCTGCCTTCACCCATGTTTGACACTCAAATAGCTGCTGGTCTATTAGGTTATGGTGACCAGATTGGCTACGCTGCCTTAATGAAGAAAGAGCTTAATATAACTATTGATAAGTCTCAGACTCGTACAGACTGGTTAAAACGCCCACTAAATAAAGATCAATTACTTTACGCGGCAAGCGATGTGTATTACCTGGCTAAAGCCTATCCGAAAATGGTTGCACAACTTGAATCATTAAATCGACTTGAATGGCTACAGGGTGATTTTTCAGAGCTCTGTATGCCAGCAAAATATATAGTCGACACCAATAACATCTGGAAAAAAGTTAAGGGCAACCAAAAACTCCACGGAGTACAGCTTACGATTCTTCAGGCTCTTGCCGCATGGCGCGAAGAGGTAGCTCAAAAACGCAACCGTCCAAGACGTCGCATCGTACCTGATGACGCATTAGTTGATATTGCTCGCCTAAAACCAGACAGCGTTGAAAAAATCAAACACCTGCGCTCATTAAATAAAACACGCCTGGGGCCAGACGATGCAGAGCAACTGCTACAACACATGAATAATGCTCTTCGCATGCCTCAGGAGAACTGGCCAAAACATGTAAAGCGCCATAAGTTAAACATGCGTGAAGAAGCCCTGGTAGATGCACTATCTGCGCTATTGAAACTAAAAGCTGAAGAACATCGCATCACCCCATTAAACCTTGCATCGCGTAAGGATTTAGAGGCTTTACTACAGGGTGAAACAGATGTTCCCTTAATGCATGGTTGGCGCTATGCCCATGCGGGTCAGGTAATCGAACAATTTTTAGGTGGTAAAAGCTTTCTACAAGTTAGCAACCATGAGTTAAGCATTCAGGTTGAGGATAAATAATGTCTCAGGTAAATGGCATAACTGATTTTCTTAATCAGGCAGGCACTCAGTTCAAAGTATTTGATATGGGGCGCAGAATTGAAGAAATAAAGCAGGCTGATTTTCTTAGTTTTGAACAGGGTGAAATCCCCTACCCGTTACCATTGCAACAACAGGCATGGTTAGGGTTTCTGGTATGGACCGAAGAAAAAAAATCAGAACTGGTTATCTGGTTTTTACGTTTTCCTCTGGATGCTTCTGGCAAACTCACATCAGGTATTCGTGATGATTTTGTTTTGCATTTGCTAAACAAGGAAGGCACTGAAGCGCCCCAACAGGATGAATCAAACCCTTATGGGTTCAAACCAAAACAGGAACACATGGCATGTTTTCATGCCAAGGCAGCAAAGCAATTAGGCCAACCTGCATCTAGTTACTACGAACACACTAAAGATTATTTTGAGGGCAAACCCGGTTATGACCAATGGGCCTTTGTTGGCTTTCAGGGCATCGCAGATATAGCAACAAGACTAGACGAAGAAAATAATGCTTCATTAATTGCAGATGCTATTGAAAAAATCCCAGCCCAGCCATTTGAAGCACTGGCACAGTGCCTTGAACACGAAAAAATTAATACTGAAATCACTCAGGCTTTAGTTAATCTGATAAACAAAGAACTGGAAAAAACAACTACTGATGCAAACTTTATTTCACTTTGTGTTCGCGCTTTATCCAATTCACAGGACCAGACACAGCTTGAGTTAACTTTAGATAAAGTATTAAGCTCAGAGACCGGCTCTCACCCTGAAGTACTGGCATCTATATCCGGTCGTTGTTGGCTAGCCTTAAAAAATGAGACTACCATTGCGCTATACCTCGAAGCGCTGGCAAACTGTACTGAGGGGCAGGAGTTTTTTAATCTGGTTATAGTGGATTTAATTAATATCCCCGGCATGCAGGAGAGCATATTAAAGGCGGTCAAATCAACAGACCGATCAGAGAAACTATCCAGGGCGATTGGCGAACTGTTTAAAAGCTTCACACAATAAATACCAGAAGGTGGAACGGTGTTCTTTGTGTGGAGTAGATAAAGCGTAGCAGGTACAACCGATTATGAGCAGAAAATACGGGATCTGCTTCGCCTGATCCAGCAGCACCGCAAAATTAACAGCCCTTTTCTCTACACCTCTGTGGCTAATGTTTCTATTCTTACAAACCCTAACAACAAAATAACCTTGTAATACAATAACTTTAAACCTATTATCTATAAACAGCTTTAACTGAGATAATAAAAATGAACAACATCAGTTTATTAATTCCAAAACACCAGCACCCCACCTGGACTGCAGAACTTGATGAAATGGATGCCATGGCATCTGAATTAATAGAAATTCCATTACTCGGCACGATCACCGCTGGACAACCTATTGAGCGAATTGAAACCCATGACCTGGTAAAAGTACCATCAAATATGGTGCGCAAAAACACCTATGCTTTAAAGGTGCAGGGTCACTCTATGATTGATGACAATATCCAGGACGGGGACATCATTGTTGTAGAAAAGCAAGTGAATGCAGAAAATGGTCAATCTGTAGTGGCTCTAATCAACAACGAACAGGTAACGCTTAAAAAGTTTTTTATTGAAGCAGACGGCATTCGTCTGCAACCTGCCAACCCTGATATGGAACCGATTATTTTAAAAAATGAAGAAGTTCAGGTATTGGGTATTGTATCGGGTGTAATTCGTAGTTTTTAATAGTTTGCTTATAACCTGAAGCCGCTTTTTTCAGTTCAATTTGCAGGTAAAAACACCCTTGTTATGGCACGTCTCCATCAGGGGACAGAGCGCTAAAAAGCAGCTGTCTTTCCCCGAGGAACATGTACCGTAGCAGAGCAGCTTTACGTCAAAAGACTCAAACTATTGAGTTCTGCTTCTGACTAACAGTCAGTAAAATCAAATACCCAACAAACCTTTCATTTCATTTATTTCATCTTTCGCTTCATCTAATATTTTCATTGCAAATTCAGGGTCATGCTTATTAGGAAATAATTTTTTACATGCCGGCACTTTATTAATATCGGGCAAGCTGGAAATTCTTTTTCGTTTAAATCTATCATAAATCTGCGCAATTATAATCACATCCTCTACTGTTAACTCTTCTCCACTATCATGACACCAGTCTTCTGCATGGGTTATTACATTTAACATTTCTTTGGGTAAATCCCATGATTTTACAACCAGCATTCCAACTGCGACTCGTAACGAGTTTATCAACTGAATAATTTCTTCTTCATCGGTAATTTCCAGACCTGTTTTTTCTATATAAGTAATAACAGGAATAACACCGATATCATGAATCAATCCCGCCAGTAGCAATTCATCGGCTTCCATGTTTTTTATATGTTTTCCCAAAGCATGACTGATAGATGCTATTTCAATACTATGAGCATAAAACATTTTCATTTGTTTTTTCAGCAATGGGTGCTGCGTTTTAAATAACTGAGCCACACAAAAACTTAACACCAGGTTACGCGTCATTTTTAAACCCAGACGAACAATAACATCTCTCATACTGTGTATAGGATGAGTCCCACGAGTCAATGCACTGTTGGCTACTTTAATTAATCGAGTGGAAATAGCCGGATCTAGCTCGATAATTTTACTAACATGGTCGATATCAACATCTGAGAGCTGCATCGCTTTTTTTATGCGTAAAGCTATTTCCGGCAAGCTAGGTAATTTTAATTGCTCTGTTTCAACCGCCTGCATTATTTCGTTATAAATATTAAGTTGCACATGGCTAACTTGTTGACTTAATTCGTTTTCATCAACAATAACTTCTGCTTCAATTAAACGGTTAAATAAATTTCGATCAAACAACCAAAGATCACAATTAGTTACAAAATTAAAATGAGTTTCGATTTCTTCTTTTTCTGAAAACAGGGGTTTAAGTGCCGCAGGTGTATTACTCACCAACAGTTCAGGCGAGATATACTGTGCACACACATCAACCTTGCCATTTAACAAATACACAATTTGATCTTTACAATCACCCCAATACAGCTTTTCACCTATAGTTTTTTTTATTATTTTTCCGGTTTTCGCTAATTTAACCCGGTCACCAGTTTCTAAATCTTTAAACGGAATTAGTTTATTAATATGATTTTCTAATGTGGTATTTGAAATTGCCATATATTGGGCCTCTATTACCCCTTACATTTTCAATAACTGCATAATCAATGTAATTTCTTCATGCGCCTGCTGAAAAACATTTTTTGCAAACTCAGGATCTTGATTGCCCGGATATAATTTCTTAAATGCAGGTACCATATTTATTTTTGGTAACCCGTCTAATTGTTGATGTTTTAGGCACGAATAAATTTGTGCAATGATGATCATATCACAGGCATCTACTTCATCACTATTTTCGCGTTGCCAGTTTTCAAACTGTTCTACTACCGCTATTAAATCATCAGGTAACTCCCAATATTTAATAACCATACTACCTACTGCACTTTTCAATCGCGCAATAATATTATCCAGTTCTGCTTCATCAGTAATAACTAAACCCGTTTCATCAATATAATTTAAAATGGGTATAACGCCAATCTCATGTAGCAAACCCGCTAATAACATATGATCAGGAGATAACATGCCGCTTTGTTTTGACAATGCAAAGCTAATCGCAGCAATATCAATACTGTGATCATATAACTCATACATTCGTTGATTTAACATTTTTGATTTACTGGCAAATAATTGCTTAATAGCAAAGCTGGTCACCAATTCCTTACTGGTTTGCAACCCCAGGCGAACAATAGCACCCTGAATACTATCTATGGGCTCTACTCCACGGTTCAACGGGCCATTTGCCACATGAACTAACCGGGTTGCTATCGTTGGGTCTGCAGACACAATATGCGCCACGTCTTCAACACTAACATCTGGGGCAGCCAGAGCTTTTTTAACTTTTAGCGCTATATCCGGCAAGCTGGGTAATTTTAAATTACCCATATTGAAAGCATGCATTATTTCATTAAACAAACTACCTTCGACTTCGCTCATTTTTACGACATCAGTTTCTCCACCAACAATCAACTCTTGTTCAATAAAAGTATTAAATACCTGCTTACTAAATCGCACAATAATACTTTCAGTTTGCGCAACATAACGAACTCTATTTTCAGCATCACCAAATAGAGGATAATTGGCATGCTCATCATCAGCATCTAGCAGCACATCAGGCTTATTAAATTCTATTAAGTTAAGTTTGCCTTGTATCAGATAAACAAACCATTGCTGCTCTGCTCTCGTGGTTAGCTCATCTCCCATCTCAAGCCCGGCCATCTGTGACTGTTCAGCTATGATTTTCCTATGCTCACTTTGCAGCTGTTTTATTGGTATCAAATGTTTTAGAAGTGTCTTATCAATTTGCACAATTATTCTTTTTCATGGTTAATTTTCTATGTTATAAAAATAGCATAGATCTGCAGTATCTTTATGATTTCATAGGATTTATTTTTTACCCGAGGAAACAGGGCAAAGCTTCTTTTTTTAAGCTATAGTTGAACCTATAAGAACCTATTTCCCCTTTAGAAGAGAGAATAGAAATATGACTCAATATAAAAACCCCCTTATTAGTGCATTCATGTTGTTTTTCGCCCTGTTTTCAAGCTGTGTTAGCGCTGAAAATTCAAAACAATTTGGCGATTATGTTATTCACTACAATGCTTTTCGCAGTGACATCCTGACACCAGAAATAGCCAAGGCTTATTCACTAACTCGGCGTAATAACCGTATGGTAGTTAACATTACGGTACAAAAAAAAGATGGTGATGCTAGCAGACCAGTAAAAGCTAAAGTAAGCGGCTTTGCGAGCAATTTAACCGGCCAGATTAAAGAACTGCAGTTTAAAGAGATTCATGATGGCGAGGCTATTTATTACCTGGCCCAGTCTCAAGTTTCTAACCATGAAACACTGAAATTTGATATTACGGCAACCCCTGCGGGTGAATCGCTTATCGCCAAGGTCAAATTTAAGCAGAAGTTTTATACTGACTAACGCTTCAATCTCATCTTAAAATTATCATTGAGCCCTGTTTTTACAGGGCTTAATTTTTTGACTTGGCGCAAATACCCTTAATACACCCCGTTTCAGTCATACCATCATGGCCTTATTTCCGTTACAATTCCCATCCGACATACAATGAGAATGACCGAAGGCAAATCTAACTAATGACGAATCAAAGCTCATATACAAAGGAAGAACTTCTTAAATGCGGCCATGGCGATTTATTTGGGCCTGGTAACGCGCAGCTTCCTGTCGATAATATGCTCATGATGGACCGTATAAACCTCATATCTGATGAAGGCGGTGAACATGGCAAGGGTCAAATTCAGGCTGAACTGGATATAACCCCTGATTTATGGTTCTTTCAATGCCACTTCCCTGGTGATCCAGTAATGCCAGGCTGTTTGGGGCTTGATGCCATGTGGCAGCTGGTTGGCTTTTATCTGGGTTGGAAAGGTCACCCTGGTCGGGGTAGAGCATTGGGTGTTGGTGAGGTAAAATTCACTGGTCAGGTTTTACCCACTGCTAAAAAGGTAAGCTACCAGATAAATATTAAACGCGTCATTGCACGTGGTTTGATTCTTGGTATTGCTGATGGCTTTGTCATGGTTGATGGGCGCGAAATTTATTCTGCTAAAGGGCTTAGGGTAGGCCTGTTTAGCACAACTGATGATTTTTAGGTAATTTATAAATGAAACGAGTTGTAATAACTGGATTTGGTATTGTTTCCTGCCTGGGAAATGACAAGCAGTCCGTCACCGAATCTCTACGTGAAGGCCGCTCTGGCATAAAGTTTCAGGAAGAGTACAAAGAAATGGGCATGCGCAGTCATGTTGCTGGCTCCGTTGACATTGACTTAGATGAGCATATTGACCGTAAAATTAAACGTTTTATGGGCGATGCAGCTGCATTTGCATATATCGCTATGAAACAGGCTATCGAAGATGCTGGCCTGTCAGAAGAGCAGGTATCTAACCCTAGAACCGGTATTATTATGGGTTCTGGCGGTGGTTCAACTAAAAATCAGGTGCTTGCTGTTGATACCTTGCGTGACAAGGGTATTCGCCGTGTGGGGCCTTATATGGTGCCTCGCACCATGTCGAGCACCGTTTCCGCCTGCCTGGCAACACCATTTAAAATCAAAGGCGTTAACTACTCCATCAGCTCAGCCTGTGCCACGGGCACGCATTGCATTGGCAATAGTATGGAGCAGATTCAACTGGGTAAACAGGATATTATTTTCGCCGGTGGTGGTGAAGAAGAGCACTGGAGCATGAGCATGCTGTTTGATGGCATGGGAGCGCTTTCGTCTAAATATAATGAAACTCCTGACAAAGCATCGCGAAGCTATGATGCAGACCGTGACGGTTTTGTCATTGCTGGTGGTGGTGGTGTCGTAGTTTTAGAAGAGCTAGAGCACGCAAAGGCCCGTGGTGCGACAATTTATGCTGAGGTTGTTGGCTATGGCGCTACCTCAGATGGTCATGACATGGTTGCTCCCTCGGGTGAAGGCGCAGTACGTTGCATGCAACAGGCACTTTCAACAGTTGACGCTCCGATTGATTACATCAACACACACGGCACCAGTACACCAGTAGGTGATATAGCTGAAACCGGTGCAATTAAGGAAGTATTTGGCGAAAAAATACCTCCTTTTAGCTCTAGTAAATCTCTGTGTGGGCACTCTTTGGGCGCAGCGGGTGTACAAGAAGCCATTTATTGCCTGCTAATGATGCAAAACAATTTCATTCAGGCATCGGCTAATGTCGAAAACCTGGACGAAGAAGTTGCTGGAATGCCCCTGGTCACTGAACGTGTAGACAATGCTGAGCTAAATACAATTCTCACCAATAACTTTGGTTTTGGTGGCACGAATGCATGCCTGGTACTGAGTAAGTTTAAGGATTGAGCAGCCGCGAACTAAAGCCTTGCCCTTAGGTTATTTAACATAGGGTGGGCCTCGGTCACGATGGGCTGTAAACTCACACTTATGGAATCCTCAGCCCCAATACATGACTTCGCCGCACTTGATCCCACTCTAATCATTGAATCTGTAGAGTCTATAGGGCTGGAAAGCGATGCCCGTATATTTCCCCTAAATTCATACGAAAATCGGGTGTACCAGATAGGATTAGAAGAAGGCTCTGACTACGGGCAGAAAGTAATCGGCAAATATTATCGACCGAATCGCTGGACTAACGAACAAATTCAGGAAGAACACGATTTCACCATTGAACTGGCTGAACTCGAAATACCCGTAGTAGCACCGCTGCGATTCAACCAGCAAAGCCTGCTTAACTATAAAAACTTTCGCTTTGCACTTTATCCTCAAAGGGGCGGGCGTACCGCCGAGCTTGATAACTCAGAGCACCTGGAATGGATAGGTCGTTTTCTGGGACGCATTCACCTGGCGGGCGCCAGTAAGTCATTTACAACACGCCCACAAATATCAGTACAGGACTTTGCAATTGATAGTGCGAGTTTTTTACTAGAGAACAACTTTATTCCCGATTATTTACTGGAAGCCTACCAGACCCTTAGTGATGACTTAATAGCCTTGCTAAAGCAACGTTTCCAGGCTGATAGCAGCAAATCTATACGCCTTCACGGAGACTGCCACAGTGGTAACATTTTGTGGACTGACAAAGGACCTCATTTCGTAGACTTTGACGATTGTAGAAGCGGCCCGGCAATTCAGGATATCTGGATGTTACTTTCCGGAGATAGACATGAGCAGCAACAACAGCTTAACCATGTACTCGATGGATATTTTGATTTCGCCGAATTAGACCCTGCCGAACTACGACTGGTTGAACCACTACGCAGCCTGCGCCTGATGCACTATGCAAGCTGGCTCGCTAAACGCTGGTCTGACCCCAGTTTCCCCATGAATTTCCCCTGGTTTAATACATCAAATTACTGGGAACAACATATCCTTGAGCTAAGAGAGCAATTTGCCCTGCTTCAGGAGAGTGAGAATCTGCACCTTTAAACCTTCCCTCCAGGGCACAATGCACATAGAAGCGTGAATTAAACGCTATTAGACAGCAAATTTATCCAAACAACCCTCATTTTCTCGAAAACCCATGAAATATTAGGGCTAACCACCTGTATTTTTTATAAAAAAAGGCTAGAATCAATAAAAATACAAAATGGCGAAGTACAATGACAAACTTTACATTGAAAACATCAACTCTACTCATACTAACGTTATTCAGCATACAAGGTATGGCTGCCAGCCCCTGGGACACAGAAGAAACTAACCAGGCGACAACCGCTCAAGAATCAACTGAGACAATGCCCGCAGCACAATCTGAAGGCGGACGCCCGGGTATGGAAGAAGAGGCCATAGAGCCTGTAGCTGAACAAGCAGAGCCTGAACCCGAAGTAAACACACAAACGGTTAAGCAAGGTGATGTACTCACTGCGGGTGATACTGTAGCAGTAAAAATACTCGATTTTCCGCGCCGTGGAATGACAACTGATAAAGTAGAAAATGAACTGGGCCGCCCATCTGAAATTATTCCATCAATTGGCCAACCACCCATTACCCGCTGGGTTTATGATGACCGTACAGTTTATTTTGAGCATTCAACTGTGCTACATGTGGTTGCAAAATAACCCATAACAATAGAGCAAACGATTATCTGTAGGTACGCCTTCAGGCGTACATTTTTAACAACTTATGTGCGCCTGAAGGAGCACCTACAATGAATGCACTGTGACATCTATTTTAAACCTCAATCTCCCCTCTCCAGTTACGCAAATAGAAAATCCACTCTTAGTCGAGAAAAGAATAAAGCTATTTATCAAACGCGATGAATTAATTCATCCTGTCATACAGGGAAACAAATGGCGAAAACTGAAATACAATTTATTTGAAGCACAAAAAAACAAACAAAACACAATACTCAGCTTTGGTGGAGCGTACTCCAACCATCTTCATGCGCTAGCCGCGGCGGGACAACAGTTAGGCATTAAAACGATTGGTGTAATTAGAGGTGAATCGCCCCCCTCACTCAACCCGTGTTTACAAGATATGCGA
>Ga0209345_10000240_pt1 | contig 75111 bp, 70 predicted proteins | sample Cruoilmetagenom7_FD_187294 | JGI IMG/M metagenome (GOLD analysis project Ga0209345, IMG submission 187294) | Oil polluted marine microbial communities from Coal Oil Point, Santa Barbara, California, USA - Sample 7 (SPAdes) (version 2) | ecosystem: Environmental > Aquatic > Marine > Oil seeps ... | reverse complement strand
CGCGCAACTTTCCCTGTTTCGAGTGTGAGCGTCTCTTCGCCCCACTGCATGCTTTTCTTAACTTCGTTAAACATCATCGTTTCCTTGTTGGCCCATTGGCCATTGCATAGAGGGCGTATTCCCTCTGACCCCTATATCTTGCTTTGGCTGCCGACGGGGTCTGTGCGACTGCTTTCAGATGAGTGGGCTGTACATGAGAATGGGAAGGATGGGAAGGGAGGGGTGTTTCGGGGCCAATTTTGAGCGCCAATGTCAGCCGCGAGCAGTTTCCTCAGCAGGTGGGCGCAACACCCCCCCCGATAAGAACCATCCGAAACAGCAAAAGGTTTGCGTAAGTGCTTTCGTCCTGGCTGGTAACTGGTTCAGGATGCTATTTAATTTTATGCTTAAAGCTTTATACTTGAAATAAAAAGCGTTCCAAGTCATGCTTCCTTTAGAATTAGGGCTGGAGATGTCGCAGAATGAGAATTGCATGTATCGGTGGTGGACCTGCTGGCTTATATTTCGCCATCACGATGAAGCTGCGTGATCCGTCTTGTGATGTTGTGGTTATGGAGCGCAATAAAGCTGACGACACCTTTGGATGGGGTGTTGTCTTGTCGGACGAGACGCTCGATAATTTACATGCAAACGATCCAGTTAGCGCCTCGGCAATCCGTGAACATTTTGCCTATTGGGACGACATCGCGTTACATTTCAAAGGTGAACGCATGGTGTCTACAGGTCACGGATTTTGTGGAATTGGCCGCAAGAAACTGTTGTTGCTCTTGCAGGAGCGGGCCTACGCATTGGGGATTGATCTGCGGTATGAAGCCCAGGTGGACAGCGCAGAGGCCTACCGCGCCGAATATGATGTGGTCGTGGCGTGTGACGGACTGAATTCGCAAACCCGGACGCTTTATCAAGATACGTTCAAGCCCAACATAGATGAACGGTTGTGTCAGTTTGTGTGGCTGGGGACACATCAGACCTTCAAAGATGCCTTCACCTTTATTTTTGAGGAAACCAAGCACGGTTGGGTCTGGGTCCACGCCTATCAATTCGATGAAAGCACTGCGACCTTCATCGTAGAGTGTACACAAGAAACCTTTGACGCATGGGGCTTTGGTGACATGTCTCAGCAAGAAAGCATTGCCATCTGCGAGGACATTTTCAAAGCCCATTTGGGCGGTCACTCTTTAATGACAAATGCCAATCACATCCGTGGGTCCGCTTGGATCCGCTTTCCTCGTGTTTTGTGCGAAAAGTGGAGCCACGAGAATGTTGTGTTGCTTGGTGACGCTGCTGCAACTGCCCATTTCTCAATCGGGTCGGGAACCAAACTTGCCCTCGAAAGTGCTGCAGCACTTGCAAACCTGATCCATGAGAAGCCAACTCTCCAAGAAGCACTTGCAACGTATGAAGATGATCGTCGACTTGAAGTGTTGCGCCTTCAATCTGCTGCACGCAATTCACTTGAGTGGTTCGAACAAGTAGAGCGCTATCTTGAATTGGATCCTGTTCAATTGAACTATTCCATGCTGACCCGCAGTCAAAGGATCAGCCATGAAAACCTACGTGAGCGCGATCCAGAGTGGCTTGGGTCAGCGGAGCGTTGGTTTATGGATCAATCCGGATTGCCGGCGAAAACCCCACTGCGCGCGCCAATGTTCACACCTTTCAAGATGCGGGATATGCAGCTTAAGAACCGCATCGTTGTCTCCCCTATGGCGCAATATAAGGCAACCGACGGTATGCCCGATGACTGGCACCTGATCCATTACGGTGAACGGGCAAAGGGTGGCGCGGGATTGGTTTATACCGAAATGACCTGTGTCAGTGCCGAGGGGCGGATCACGCCAGGGTGTCCGGGGCTTTATGCTCCCGAACACGAAGCAGGTTGGAAGCGGCTGACTAAGTTTGTTCACAACCAGACAGATGCGAAAATCTGCTGTCAGATTGGTCATTCGGGGCGCAAAGGCTCTACGAACATCGGTTGGGAAGGCATGGACGCGCCGCTCGCCTCGGGAAACTGGGAGACGATGTCTGCCTCCGCGATTGCGTGGTCCAAAGACAACGCGACCCCGCGTGAAATATCACAGGCGGAAATGGACCAAGTTAAGGCAGAGTTTGTCACAGCAACCGAAATGGCCGATCGTGCGGGTTTCGACATGATCGAACTGCACGCTGCCCATGGCTATCTGGTGTCGTCGTTCATTTCGCCTGTTTCGAACAGCCGCACAGATGCCTATGGCGGCAGCCTTGAGAACCGGATGCGTTGGCCACTGGAAGTCTTCACAGCCATGCGCGATGCGTGGACTACCAATAAACCCATGTCGGTACGCATTTCGGCAAATGATTGGGTGGGGGAGGATGGCGTCACGCCGCATGAGGCAATTCTGATCGCCAAAATGTTTGCGGACGCTGGTGCCGATCTGATCGATGTTTCCGCCGGACAGACAACGGTCGAGGGACAACCCGTTTATGGCCGCATGTTCCAGACTCCTTTTTCTGATTTGATCCGAAACGAAGCAGGCCTGCGCACGATGGCTGTGGGTAATATTTATGAGGCAGATCACGCCAATTCAATCCTTATGGCGGGGCGTGCTGATCTGGTCGCTGTTGGTCGCCCGCATCTTGCGAACGCCAACTGGACGCTACACGAGGCCGCAAAGATCGGGGACCGTGCGGCCACGGTTTGGCCGAAACCCTACGAGGCTGGCCGCGATCAGCTTTGGCGGCTTGCTGATCGTGAGGCGGAAATGGCGGGCAACACATGAATGTTTCGGGCAATCATGTTGTCGTCACTGGTGGCGGCACAGGTGTAGGCACCGAAGCAACCCGCCAATTTTTCGAGGCTGACGTGCTGGTTGCGATCATGGGGCGCACCGCAGAAAGCCTCATAAAGCAGGACCCGCCTTATCAGGCCAGTGACATCACCGACCCCGAAACGGTCAAGGCTGCTATTGCTCCAGTACGTTCCGTAAATGGGCACACCCTTACGCTGTCGGGAGGAGAGATGTGATCCCACAATCGGACGCTCCAACCGAACCAATGTCGAAAACCCGCCTGCGCCTGTGGTTGAAGCTTCTTAAAACCAGCAGCCGGATCGAAGCAGAATTGCGGCGCCGGCTGCGCGATGAATATGCGACCACGCTTCCCCGCTTTGACGTTATGGCAGCGCTTTCGCGTTTTCCAAATGGTCTGAAAATGAGCGAGCTGTCCGATCTTTTGCGTGTTTCAAATGGCAACGTTACAGGTATTGTGGATCGCCTAACGAATGAGGGGCACGCATTGCGCGTCGCTGTTCCAGGGGATCGTCGCGCGCAATTAGCGCGGCTGACATCTGCGGGACAAATAGCCTTTACCAAATTGGCCCAAGCGCACGAAGTTTGGCTTGATGAGCTGTTGCAGGGTGTGGACGCTGATGATGCGGCCGTCCTTCATACTTTGCTTGGAAAAACAGAAGGGGAACCCAATGCGCAGTGACGTAACTCATTTCCAATGCCGGATTTCAGGCGGGATCGCATTTGTAAATCTCGATCGACCTGACCGAAAGAACCCGCTGACTTTTGACAGCTATGCAGAGCTGCGCGACTGGTTTCGCGACCTTGTGTATGCCGATGATGTCCATGCCGTGGTTTTCGGGTCAAACGGCGGGAATTTCAGCTCGGGTGGTGATGTGCATGATATCATCGGGCCATTGACCAGGATGTCGATGAAAGAGCTTTTGCAATTCACACGTATGACCGGTGATCTGGTCAAGGCGATGATACATTGCGGAAAACCCATTATCGCAGCGATTGACGGAATTTGCGTGGGTGCAGGCGCAATTATTGCAATGGCCTCAGACCTGCGCATCGCAACGCCCTCTGCCAAAGTGGCGTTTCTGTTCAATCGTGTTGGTTTGGCGGGCTGTGACATGGGGGCCTGCGCCATCCTGCCCCGCATAATTGGACAAGGGCGTGCGGCAGAGTTGCTTTATCTTGGTCGCTCGATGGGTGCAGACGAAGGTGAACGTTGGGGGTTCTTCAACACTGTTGTCCAAGCCGATGCGTTAGAAACAGCAGCCGCTGATATGGCGAAACGAATTGTTGCAGGTCCAACATTTGCCAATTCGATCACCAAAACGATGTTGGCCCAAGAATGGTCTATGACCATCGATCAAGCCATTGAGGCCGAGGCACAAGCCCAAGCGCTTTGTATGCAGGGCAATGATTTCAAACGTGCCTATGATGCGTTTGTCGCAAAAGAAAAACCAGCGTTTGGGGGGGACTGATGCCAGACCGTTCCTTCCTGGGCTGGCCCTTCTTTGAAGACCACCACCGTGTTTTGGCCGACAGGCTAGACAGCTGGGCCCAAGCCAATCTATCGCAGTTGAATCATACCGATACAGACGCGACCTGTCGCAAGCTGGTACGTATGATGGGTGATGTCGGTTGGCTGGAATACTCCGCATCAGAGGCCGGAACGCTTGACGTGCGCACGCTATGCTTGATCCGCGAAACATTGGCGCGTCATGATGGTTTGGCCGATTTCGCTTTTGCAATGCAGGGCCTGGGGACGGGTGCAATTACTCTGTTCGGAACGCACAAGCAAAAGGCCACTTGGCTCACGCAAACCCGTGCAGGCCGCGCCATATCAGCCTTTGCATTGACCGAACCGCAGTCTGGATCTGACGTTGCGAATTCGACGATGACAGCAACCCGCGATGGCGATTTCTACGTTCTAAATGGTGAGAAAACGTGGATTTCCAACGGCGGTATCGCTGATGTGTACACGGTTTTTGCCCGCACAGGCGAAGCCCCGGGAGCTAAAGGCCTTTCAGCTTTTATTGTCCCCGCAAACACCGCCGGACTGAACGTCAAAGAACGCATTGAAACGGTTGCGCCACATCCGTTGGCAACATTGGAATTCAAAGATTGCCGCATCCCCGCCGCAGATATGATCGGGAATCCGGGGCAAGGGTTCGCGATAGCAATGTCGGTTTTGGATGTGTTCCGTTCTACAGTTGCGGCAGCCGCTCTTGGATTTGCGCGACGCGCCCTTGATGAAGCTTTAACCCGTGTGACCGAACGACAAGTGCAAGGGCAAGCCTTGGCTGAGTTGCAGTTGGTTCAAGGGCATATTGCAGAGATGGCACTGGACATCGATGCCGCTGCCCTTTTGATTTACCGCGCTGGCTGGACCAAAGACAGCGGTGCGCCGCGCATCACCCGCGAGGCGGCGATGGCCAAGTTGTTTGCGACCGAACAAGCACAAGTGGTCATTGATAAAGCGGTACAGCTTCATGGTGGTGACGGCGTCCGCACCGGTCAAGCTGTTGAAAGACTTTATCGCGAAATCCGTGCTTTGCGTATCTACGAGGGCGCCTCGGATGTGCAGAAGATCATCATCGCAAGACAAACCTTAGGTGCCCATAAGGAGGGTTCATAATTATGGTTCATGCGTCAGCCCATACCGATACATTTGCCCATGATAACCTGCCTCCAATCGATACGTGGCCAGAGTTGTTGTTGGACGGGTTTGACTATCCCGATCATCTGAATGTAGGGACCGAATTGACCGATGCGATGGTCACAAAAGGTTTTGGCGACCACATCGCATTGATCGGAAATGGCCGCCGACGCACCTACAAAGAACTGACCGATTGGACCAACCGGATTGCCCACGTTCTGGTGGATGACATGGGGGTGCAGCCCGGCAATCGCGTTCTAATAAGATCTGCAAACAATCCAGCGATGGTTGCCTGCTGGCTTGCCGCAACGAAGGTTGGCGCAGTTGTGGTGAACACCATGCCTATGTTGCGCGCCGGTGAACTCAGCAAATACGTTGATAAAGCACAGATCGCCTTTGCCCTTTGCGACACGCGTTTGATGGAAGAGCTAGAGGCATGCGCCGCCGGAAATCCAACGCTGAAAAGGGTGATGGGCTTTGATGGCACCTCCAATCATGAGGCAGAACTGGACAGGCTGGCATTGGAAAAACCGGTGAGATTTGACGCCGTCCCAACAACCCAAGATGATGTAGCATTGTTAGGTTTCACTTCTGGCTCCACAGGTGATCCCAAGGCGACGATGCACTTCCACCGCGACCTCATGATTATAGCAGATGGATACGCCAAAGAAGTTCTAGGGGTGACGCCAGATGACATATTCATCGGGTCACCCCCGCTTGCGTTTACCTTCGGCCTTGGCGGGCTTGCTATCTTCCCGCTTCGGTTTGGCGCAGCGGCAACGCTTCTTGAAAACGCATCCCCACCAAACATGATCGAGATTATCGAAAAGTATCGCGCAACCGTCTGCTTCACCGCCCCAACAGCGTACCGCGCAATGCTGCGCGCGATGGATGAAGGGGCAGACCTGTCATCTCTTAGGGCTGCTGTGTCTGCAGGAGAGACGCTGCCTGCTCCTGTTTATGATGAATGGATTGCCAAGACGGGCAAACCGATGCTGGACGGTATCGGTGCAACGGAAATGTTGCATATTTTTATCTCAAACCGGTTTGATGATCACCGCCCCGCCTGCACGGGAAAGCCCGTCACCGGATATTCTGCCAAAGTCATCGCAGAAGATGGAACTGAGCAACCACGCGGAACCCCAGGGCGGCTCGCTCTAAAAGGCCCGACAGGATGTCGATACCTCGGCGGTCATCGCCAGGAAGAATATGTGAAAGACGGTTGGAACATCTCTGGTGACACATTCATTCAAGACGACAACGGATATTTCTATTTCTCGGCACGTAACGACGATATGATCGTCTCATCAGGGTATAATATCGCGGGCCCAGAGGTAGAAGCTGCTCTGCTTGCTCATGATATAGTGTTGGAATGCGCAGTCATCGGCGCGCCCGATCCAGAACGGGGCTTTATCGTTGAGGCACATGTCGTATTGGTGGAAGACTCTGCACCCGACGCAGCGCAAGTTAAAGCGCTACAAGATCATGTGAAATCCATGATCGCACCCTACAAATACCCACGAAACATTGTCTTCACATCTTCGTTGCCGAAGACTGCAACTGGGAAAATCCAACGCTTTCTGCTGAAGCCCGGGGGAGACGCCTAAATACAGCACTAATCATCGCGTCAATGTCTGCGATGTAATACCTTCTATAATAAGGGCAAAATGCCCAACGATACGACGACCTTAACAACAGAGGAACTCACTATGAAACTGAAATCACTTATTCTTTCAACGGCCCTTGCGGCTCTCGCCAGCGGCGCATCAGCCGATGACATTAAAGTTGGCATGATCACCACGCTTTCGGGCGGTGGTGCTGGATTGGGCATTGATGTCCGTGACGGGTTTATGCTGGCCATTAGTCAATCGGATCGCACGGATATCGAGGTCGTCATAGAGGACGATCTGCGCAAGCCTGATGTTGCCGTTCAGCTTGCCGACAAAATGATACAGTCTGAAAAAGTTGACGTCATGACAGGGATCATCTGGTCCAACCTTGCGATGGCTGTGATCCCAAGTGTGACGGCTCAGGGCAAATTTTACCTTTCCCCAAATGCCGGACCGTCTGCCCTGGCCGGCAAAGGATGCCACAAGAACTATTTCAACGTCGCTTGGCAGAATGACAATCTGCATGAAGCCGCCGGTGCCTATGCAAAGGGCGCAGGATACCAAAACAGTTTCATTCTGGCCCCGAACTACCCTGCGGGCCAAGACGCTTTAACCGGTTATAAACGGATGTATGACGGTGAGCTGGCTGGTGAAATTTTCACCAAACTTGGCCAAACAGACTATGCTGCAGAAATCGCACAAATTCGCGCTTCTGGCGCTGACAGCGTATACTTCTTCTTGCCAGGTGGCATGGGCATTTCGTTTCTTAAGCAATATGCAGACAGTGGCGTTGGCCTTCCCGTCGTTGGCCCCGCATTTTCCTTTGATCAAGGTATCTTGCAAGCCGTCGGTGACGCGGCCCTTGGTGTCGTAAATACGAGCCAATGGAACAAAGATATCGACAACGCGACCAATGCCGCATTTGTCGAAACGTTTCAGGCTGAATATGGCCGCCTCCCATCGCTATACGCCAGCCAGGGATTTGACACAGCAAACTTACTGATCTCTGCTTTGGAAACTGCACATCCAGATGATGCAGATGCGTTCCGTGCAGCCTTAGAAGCCGCAAACTTTGACAGCACACGTGGAGATTTTGCCTTTGGACCAAATCACCATCCGATCCAAGACATCTATGCGCGTGAAGTGATCAAAGAAGGTGACATTTACACCAACAAGATCATTGGTGTTGCCCTTGAAAATCACAGCGATGCTTACGCTGTTGATTGCTCATTCTAAGCAGAAATTGGTTCGGGGAGGCATGCCCCCCCGAACCTCAAAGGGTTTCCGGTACATATGTCTACAATCCTAATAATTGAGCAGGTTCTGAACGGTCTGCAGTCCGGCATCATGCTGTTTCTAATGGCGGCTGGCTTGACGCTTATCTTTGGTGTGATGGGGTTAATCAATCTCGCTCACGGGTCGCTTTACATGATTGGCGCGTTTGCGGCGGCGGCAGTGGCTGGATTTACGGGATCATTTGTATTGGCCTTGATCGCGGCAATGGTAGCAGCTGCCATTGCGGGTGTCCTTGTCGAGATGTTGGTGATGCGCAGGCTCTATGCGACTGATCATCTTGATCAGGTGCTTGCGACCTTCGCCCTGATCCTGATTTTTTCCGAAGGGACCCGCTGGATCTTTGGGTCCTTCCCCCTCTTCCTGGACATCCCTGACTACTTGTCCGGGCCCGTAAATCTACCCGGCGGCATACAATATCCTTTCTATCGTTTGGTCCTGATCTGTGTGGGTCTGCTTGTCGCCGCTGGTTTGGGTCTATTGATTACCCGCACCCGAATAGGCATCCAGATTCGCGCAGGCGAAAATGATCGCGAGATGATTGCTGCCCTTGGCGTAGATATTTCGAAATTATACACACTGGTCTTTGCCCTTGGGGCCGCGCTGGCTGGGTTGGCTGGCGCACTGGTCGGGGCGATCCAATCGGTTCAGGTAGGGATGGGTGAACCTGTGTTGATCCTAGCCTTTGTGGTTATTGTGATTGGTGGCATCGGGTCGATCAAGGGCGCGCTCATTGGCGCTTTGTTGGTCGGGTTAACAGATACGCTGGGCGGCGTCTTCCTGCCCCAATTATTCAAATTATTCATGGATCCTTCCGCCGCGCAATCCTCTGGCTCCGCTCTGGCGTCGATGGCGATTTATATCTTGATGGGGGCAGTCCTGATATGGCGGCCAACGGGATTGTTTGGAGCACGCCCATGATACGTGAACGCACATTGAACGGGCTGGTCTTGGTGCTTTTACTGGCCGTGCCGCTATGGGCCCTTTTCAACGACCAACCCTTTACAATCACGCTGGCGACACGTGCCGTGATCTTTGCACTGGCTGCCGTTGGATTGAACATTGCCCTGGGGTTAGGTGGCTTGGTCAGTCTAGGGCATGCTGCATTCTTCGGGATTGGCGGATACGCGATGGGTATTCTTGCCCATCACGCGCAAACATACACGCCAGTAATGGAACTTCCCTTTTTGATTCAGGGCACAAAATCGATGCCGGTGATTTGGTTGGTGGCGATGGTCACATCGGCCATCGCAGCGTTTCTCATCGGGTTGTTGTCTCTGCGTACGACAGGCGTTTATTTCATCATGATCACACTGGCATTCGGACAGATGTTCTATTTCTTCTCGATCAGCTGGGCTGCTTACGGCGGCGAAGATGGCCTTTCGATTTACGTCCGTAACGGATTTCCCGGTGTGGATACGCTCATCCCGATCAACTTTTTCGCCATCTGTTTCACAATCCTATGTCTGGTCCTTCTCCTAAGCGGATTGCTTGCGCGATCCCCTTTTGGTTTGGCCCTAAACGCGGCACGTCAGGTGCCTCAACGTGTGCAGACTGTAGGGTTGGACCCGCAACGCCTTAAGCTGGTCGCCTTTGTGGTATCGGGCGTAATCACCGGATGGGCGGGGGCACTGTTTGCTGATCTTAACCGCTTTGTCAGCCCTACGATGTTCAGTTGGCAAATGTCGGGTGAGATCATGATCTTTATCATCCTTGGCGGCACAGCGCGTTTGTGTGGCCCTGTGGTGGGGGCCGTCGTCTTTGTGATGCTTGAACACTTCCTGGGTGGGTTAAGCGAATACTGGCATATATATCTCGGTGCGTTGTTGTTGCTTGTTGTGTTATTTGCACGCGGTGGTCTGGTTGGCCTCATCGTTGGTCGGGAGGTTGCTCATGACTGAACCCATCCTCGCCACGCACATGTTGCAAAAATCATTTAACGCACTGAAGGCCACTGACGATGTGTCTATCGACTTATACCCCGGCGAAATACACGCCATCATTGGCCCAAATGGTGCGGGCAAATCCACATTGATTGCCCAGATTTGCGGCGGGTTAAAACCAGACGCAGGCCGTATAGAATTGTTAGGTAAAGATGTTACCCAGACGGACACGCAGACGCGTGCTAAGGCTGGCGTTGGTCGGACATTCCAGATCTCGGCATTGGCGATGGAAGACACGGTTCTGCAAAACGTCCTGCTCGGTGCCGTGGGTGCCATCGGGTCACCATGGCGGTTTTTACGACCAGTGCTCAACGATGGATCATTGCGTTCAAAGGCAGATGACGCTTTGAAGCGCGTAGGTCTGCAGGAACACGCAGCAACACGCACCTCAGACTTAAGCCATGGACAGCGCCGTCAGTTAGAAGTTGCGGTCGCTCTGACCCTCAAGCCAAAAGCCTTTGTCATGGATGAACCAATGGCTGGACTGGGCGGAGAGGGTTCAAAAACGCTCACAGGTTTTCTGGATGGCTTGCGCGAAGAAGCCCCTATCCTTCTGGTCGAACATGATATGGACGCTGTTTTTGCATTGGCCGACCGGATCAGTGTGTTGGTTTATGGCAAAATCATTGAAACCGGCACAGTTGATCAAATTAGATCCAGCAAAGCTGTGCGCGAAGCCTATCTGGGAGGTGACGCATGAGCCTTCTTACACTGCAGAATGTTAAGGCCAGCTATGGCTCGTCCAAAGCGCTTTTTGACGTTAATCTAGACGTTTCAGAGGGCGAGGTTGTTGCCCTGATGGGGCGCAACGGTATGGGGAAAAGCACAACCGTCAAAGCAATATGCCGGATGATCCCCGCGTCTGGCCAGCTCATCTTCGACGGCCAAGACCTTAATCGCCTAGCAAGCCATCAAGCCGCCCGTTTGGGCATCGGGCTTGTGCCGGAAGGGCGCCGTTGTTTTGTCGATCTCACGGTCACCGAAAACTTGGTCGCCGCATCGCGACATGGCCCATGGGATTTGGCCCGTGTCACAGCACTATTTCCGCGCTTGGATGAACGCAAACACCAGCGTGCAAACACCTTGTCAGGCGGCGAGCAGCAGATGGTCGCTGTGGGGCGTGCATTAATGACCAACCCGCGTTTGTTGATCCTTGATGAGGCTACAGAAGGACTTGCGCCAATCATCCGGCAGGAAATCTGGGAGGCTATTGCCCAACTTAAAAATGAAACTGGCATGGCCATTATTGTCATCGACAAATCTCTGACCGAATTGGAACAAGTCTGTGACCGCGCGACGATTCTTGAACGTGGCAAAACTGTTTGGGACGGTGCGATGTCAGATTTGACCTCTGATATCTCTGAACGCCTGATCGGTGTGTAGGCGGTGTTTGAAGCGCAATAAAAAAGTAATTTTCAGGCATTTTGACCCTGCGGGGATTGTATTCTTCCCGCGATATTTTGAAGGGATAAATGATTGTATTGAGGCCTGTTCAACCAATTACCTTATCGACGCTGATCACAGCGTGATCGTCAAAGTCGAGGCGACGCGGTCAATCCGACAGGCAGAAGTTTGCTCGGCACCGCAGCAGTGACACACTCATCTGGTGCCGCGATATTGACGCCAACAGGTGCGGGTTGAACTGGTTTTCTTGGAGGGACGATAGGAACTCTCGGTGCTACTGCATTAGCCGCCGCCAGTGCTCCAGCTGTAATCGCAGGGGGTGGTTTTGGGGCTGTAGGCGCCGGAGCTTACGCATTGTATAACTATATTAGCGAAGAATAGCCTGAGAGCTTTTTATTCCGCAGCGATGGATTCTTGATTTGAAATCCCACTTCAGCCAACAGGTGCATTTCGTATATTTGATTGTTGATGTGATTTACTAATTGGATGGAGCTAGCGCCTAGTCAGGTGTCAAAACTGTAAGCGTCTGCGTTAAAGTCGAGACCAACCCATCCAAAAAATTGTCCGCTGTCACATCAATCAGCGCCTTGTCCTCTTCGTCCTGAAGCGTGAAGGGCGCAGGCTCGATCTTTTCCAATTCCCGCAAACTCTTGCCGCCGCCATGTTTCAGCACGTTGGCCGCGAGGTAGTAGTGGTACACCGTTTGCGCCAGCTCGGTGTGGCCTTCGGCCGCCAGTTTGTTGCGCAGCTTCACAAAGAACGGGCCGCGGGCGAAGTGGTGTTGCAGGCGGGCCTCGAAAGCGGAAACGGTCTCGACCACCATCGCTTCGATTTCGGCGACTTTTGCGTTTGGATTGTCGGCGAGCGCCTGAGCATTGGCGAGAAGTTGGGCGACGTCCGGAGTGTCGGTCATGGCATGGTCCTTTGGGATAGCGTTCATGCCATAACTGGCTTTGTGTCTGCTTACTTGCTTAAGCTCGGGAAGTAATCCTCGCATTTGCCCTCGCGGTAAACATCCGCCGTGCAGCAATGCAGTCCGCCGCCGAAAGCATAGGCATCGCGCAGCTCGACTTCGACAACTTCCATACCCAGCTTGTCCATCTGTTCGGCCTGATAGACCTCGGATTTTTCGACGCAGACGGTTTTGGGGTCGAGCACGAGCACGTTCATGCTGAGCCATGTGGAGGAATAGCACAGCGGCGGCGGGGTGTTATGTGCAGGCGTTGCGGCGTCCACTATTTCCCAGCCGTTGTCGTTGTACATCTTGCGCTGCTCTTCGGGCAGGCGCCGGTGCGGGTTGTTGAGGATCAGGCCCGGGCGCAGGGGTGTAAAGGTCGCATCGATATGGATGGGGTAGGGATCACCGGGAAAGTTGACGGTGTGCACTCGGTGATCGGGGAAGTGGCGGCGCAGCCATTCAATGCCTTTTAGGTTTGTGGTGAAGCCGTGCTGCACGACCAGATCGCGACCAAAGCGCAGCACGTCTGCGGCGTCGAACAACGGCTCTTCTTCCGTGGTCACAAAGTGACGCTCTTCTGCCCACTTCAAACGTTGAGCATTGCCGATTTTGTCGTTGAGATAGTCGGGATGGTAATCCGCATCGGTGAGGCGCGGCTTTGGCGCACTCTCATGGCGGAAGTTCGGGTCTTCGTCGAAGTATTGTTGCATCAGCGGGCGGTAGTTGAGGTATTCGAACCAGCGGCAGCGGTAGGACATCGTCGCTTCCAGCATTTCTGAACCGACGGTCAGCAGGACATCGCGGGGGGGCATGCAGCCGAATTGACTATCGGTGTGAAAGTCAGGCGTGGTGGCTGGCAGGGAGTGGTCGATGCACGTCGGCCGATCCACACGAACGCCACGCTTTTCCAGCATACCGGCGAAGTTATCCAGTAATTCGTTGGCGCGGTCGATGGTTTCCTGCGGCCGGCGACCCCACTGGCCGCGCATATCGCTATCCTCGGGTACTTTCGCATCCAGCGCGGGTTCTTCTGGCGGGATGTGGCAATCATCAGCGCGGCCAACGATGACATGTTTAAGCGGGTCCCATTCGTTCCAGCTGTTGACGACCGTTTTCTGCATGATGTGCTCTCTGATAAATCTATGATCAAATGGGTAAGAGCAAAGCGCACCCTGTGCAAGCGGCGGTGATAGCGGGATTGCCGGAAGGCAGGCTTCGTGCAACCCTGATTTCAAACAGGGAGAAAGATGATGGCGCTTTGGGAAATGGACGGGGTCGCGATTGCGGTGCAGATCGCGAAGGGTGAGGTCACCGCACGCGAAGTGACCGAGGCGACACTGGCAAGGATGGATGCTGTGAACCCCGCGATCAACGCGGTGGTCGCACGTGATGATGAAGCCGCGTTGGCAGCGGCAGATGCGGTAGATGCCGCGCGGGCCAATGGTGCGCAACTTGGCCCTATGGCTGGCGTGCCTGTGACGACCAAGGAAAATGTCGATCAATCCGGGTTTGCAACAACCAATGGTTTGCGCATTCAACAAGACTTGTTGGCGCAGGCTGATAACCCCGTTGTCTCCAATCTGCGGAACGCAGGGGCGGTAATAGTCGGACGCACGAATACGCCGGCATTTTCGCTGCGCTGGTTTACCCGCAATTCCCTTCATGGTCATACAAAGAACCCGCATAACCCACGGATCACACCGGGTGGATCGTCTGGCGGGGCGGCTTCGGCCACGGCGGCGGGTATTGGCGCGATGGGGCATGGTACCGATATCGGCGGGTCAATCCGCTATCCTGCCTATGCATGTGGGTTGCAAGGAATCCGGCCCACCTTGGGCCGTGTTGCCGCGTGGAACCCCTCCAGCCCTGACCGCCACATTGGCGCGCAGTTGATGGCGGTATCAGGACCACACGCGCGCTCAGTGCGGGATTTGAGAGTATCGCTCACTGCCATGGCCCAGCCCGATCTACGGGACCCGTGGCATGTGCCAGTGTCGATGGACGGGCCAAACTATCCACGTCGCGCGGCCTTGTGCGTATCTCCCGAAGGTTTGCAGACGCACCCGTTGGTAGAGAAGGCGCTGAGGGACGCAGCCGCGCGATTGACGGACGCCGGTTGGCAGGTGGACGAAGTGGCAAGCCCACCGTTCCGCGAACCGGCCCGCCGTCAGGCGCAACTGTGGCTCGCTGAAATGGCACGGGGTGCGCAGGCTGCCTTTGCGCAAGAGGATGATGCCGACGCAAACCATGTATTGGCGGAGATGCACAAACTGACGGCTGTGCCAGACCTGAACGAAGTACTGGACGCGATGCAGGCGCGGGTTGGGTTTTTGCGCGAATGGCAGCTGTTTCTGGCGCAGTACCCTGTCTTGATTTGTCCTGTGTCTGCCGAGCCGCCATTCCCCGACCTCCTTGATCTGCAGGACTTCCCCCGTGTGATGGAAGCGCAACTGACGCAGGTGGGGTTGCCGTTAATGGGGTTGCCGGGAATGTCTGTGTTTACAGGATTTGCCGACAGTGACGCGGGGCGTGCACCAATGGGCGCGCAACTAATTGCGGGTCGCTACCGCGAAGACATCTTGCTGGATGCCGCCGAAGCGATCGAAGCGCGAGGAGACGCAATAAAGGTGGTCACACCCTGATAGGGAGACGCACAATTCAGGGTATTTCCGCAGATGGGGGTGATCCGGTTCGAACCCATAGGGACCAAGATGCTTCACCGAGGTTATCGTTCGGATGGGACAGAAGTGCTAAACTGTGGTAAGTATTCATTTAGCGGAGGACTATTAAATGAGCTTTGTTTCAATCACGACTTGGCGAATGATAGGCGAAACTGAGAACTTGCAGCACGTGAAGGAACTCATGGTTCGGAAATACTTTCCGGGTCTCTTGGCTTTGGGAGCAACAAGCTCAATGGTCATGGATGCTGAGTTGGATCGTTTTGCAATCGTGACCGTGTACCCAAGCCGCACGGTCCGCGATGACGCCGTGGCTCATATCTCAGCCCTACGCACGGAAGGCGCTGAGGAGTTCGGAGCAGAGTTGATGGACGCTTACGGCGGCGAGATGTTGGCAATCTCCGAAGGTTGAAATGTTGCTCCATCTATCTGCTCATCAGATCTTGGTGCTGCGCGCTGTAAGTAGCAGAAAAGAGCCCGGAAAATCTTGATAACTTGTTGTTGTAGATCGGTTATTTCAGGCGCCTATGGTTGGTTGTAATATGTCATTGAGAAGAGCCGCCTGAATGTAAGAATTTGGTCGACTGATTGTTTTCGCGACACTCGTTTGCGGTTTCGGACCGAGTTTCGTGATCGTCGCATTTTGTCTGCTAACTGGTCGCGCGCGATGGCTTTCCTCTAAAAATCAAGACATCGACAGTGCGCCAAGCAATTTTGTCGCCCTAACTATTTTACTCAAACTGGCCTTGTGGCTTTTCCCATCATACCTCGTCTTGCTGTGTCTCGTTGCTTATCTTGGTTCTCGTTGATCGGTTTTTAATATCACGGTGCAGGGATAAGCGGCGTTTGTGATTAAAGCCCGGCAATCAATAAGTCGGCATAACAAACCAACACGATTTGCGGCTGAAAAAAGTTTGTCCGATAATTCTGTGAAGATTTTTGCGCAGAGGTTTCCTTTGCCCCATAAAAAAACCGCGCTCTGTAAAGAAGCGCGGTTTAATCTGGTCTGATTGTCGAGGCGTCGCTTAGCGGCGCAGGCCCAGACGTTTGATCAGGTCTTGGTAACGGGCATCGTCTTTGGACTTAACATAGTCCAGAAGCTTACGGCGCGTTGCGACCATTTTCAGCAAGCCACGGCGACCGTGGTTGTCTTTTTTATGCATTTTGAAGTGATCTGTCAGCGTCGCAATGCGCGAGCTGAGAACAGCAACCTGCACTTCTGGGGAACCGGTATCGCCTTCTTTGGCGCCGAATTCGCTCATGATGCGTGCTTTTTCTTCTTTCGTAATCGACATCGGGGTCTCCTTGTCAAAAGGTTAAAAGGGATGGCGCAGGCCGGGATGTCGTCCAGCGCAGGCCCATGGAGGAATCGCAGGAGCGTGCCTGCGATGGGGGCGTATAGGCGTGTTTAACCGTCTTGGCAAAGGCTTATTGCATGTGTGCCGATGAAAGCCTTGGAATTATCCCGCCGCGAGACCAATTTGCGCTGCTGTGCTAAGCGGTATCAGGGCGATGTCACCGGGCAGAAGGTCAGTGCCGTTGACGGTGGCAATTACCGCGCCGTCCATCAGAACAAGGGTTTGATCAGACATGTCGGGGTCAGCCGTCAGAGTTACACGCGGTTCAACGCTGTCTGACGCACTATCATCCCAAACCAACACAAGGTTGTCGTCTTCGACGGTGTAATCCAAAATATGTGCGGCCTCACCGTCAGTGATCCATCCGCCCAGCACGATTTCATCAGCGCCTTCACCACCTGTGATAATGTCTCCGGCACCGGCAAGTATGCTGTCATCACCGCCCCCGCCGTTCAAAAAATCACTGGTATGGTCATCATGGCCGGAACCATCGTTCAAAATCCCGCTGAGCATATCGTTGCCCCAACCACCGAACAGAACATCCGCACCGTGGCCGCCTATCAGCATGTCATCGTCCAGCCCGCCCATCAGCGTATCATCACCTTCATTGCCGTAGAGCGCATCATTTCCGGCAGAGCCTTGTAGCGTGTCATCGCCGTCATCGCCGAAAAGTATATCATCGGCGTTGTGCCCGAACAGGTCATCATCTTCGCTGCCGCCATGCAGCACATCGCCGCCGTCGTGACCGTGCAGAGTATCGTTACCTGCGTTTCCGTCCAGCGTATCGTCGCCCGCATCGCCGCGCAGTTCATCATTGCCGGTCCCGCTATTAAGCACATCCGCACCGTCCATACCGCGCATCCGGTCATTTCCTTCGGTACCAGTGATTTGGTCGTCGCCGTCTGTTCCATCGGTTAGCGTGACTTGATCGGCGGCTGAAAGAACCAGAGGTGGCAACAGGGCAGCATCATCGCCGCCACGTGGATCATAATCCGCTTCAAAGATATCTTCAGGAATGAAAGATTCTGCTGAATCGTGGCCAATGTTCGTAGAAAGCGCATCGGAAGATTTGGGGCTCTCGAACGATTCCGATGTTTCGTCTTCTTCGTTATCGGACGCGTACGGGTCTACGTAGGCGACTGCACCAACTGCCATAACGCCCATTAATCCAGCTAACCAAAGCATAGCAATAAATCCATAAATATGTGGGACCACCCCAGCCCCATATAAGCACAGGTTTGGCGTGAGTCGTCAAAAGAGTAAGGGGGAAATGGTTAACGGCGCGTGTCATTGCGCAGGGTCAGTCGCCGCTCATCCAAACCTGAGGCACAGCGCTGTAGGGAAGATAAAGCGGGTGTCGGGGATGGCCCGCCTTGGTCAAACCAAGATGAAATAGCTTGTGACCTAAAGAGCGCAGGTGGCTTTCTACGATCGGCCCTTGGTTCCGGTGCTCTGCGTGAACGCCCCACGCGGCGATCACGGTGTCGGCCCATTTAGCCGCGTCATCCAGCGCCTGCGCATTGTCAGGCCCTTCCGGATCGTCGGCTGCGCGCATATCTCGTGGATCGGTGGCGCGTAGCGCAAAAATATTCACCGCGCAAAATCCACCGAACCCCAAAGTGCGGGCGCGCTGTTCGCAACGGTGAATGGTGGGATCGTTTTGCACCTCGGTCGCGGTAGAAGGGTTGAGCATGATGAATGTCACACGAGGACCAGCATCATCCCAAATGCGTGTCAGGCTGTAGCGGTAGCGTTCGCAATCGGAATACACCGCCGTTGACGGTGCATCCCCTTTGATATGGCTACGCGTGATCATTCGCTGGTGTTGAACACGCGCGAAGGATGCAGCTCTCCTGACTTGAATGTGCCCACCGCCACGGCTTGGCCATCATGAGAGGCCCAGCATTCGTCACCGTATTCAACGTCCTTGGCGAAGACCATGCCGGGGTTGCCATTGCGCAACTTGACTGCGCCTTCGCTGCTGGCCGTGACTTCCGGCAATTCCTGCAAACCCATCTCAAGCGGGCCAAGGAAGGCGTCCAGATCAGGTGACTTGGCAAGCTCTTCTATCTGGGCAAGCGTCACGGCATTTTCGACATCAAACGGGCCTGACCATGTGCGGCGCAATTCGCGGACGTGACCTTTGCAGCCCAGTACCTCGCCCAGATCCCGTGCGATCGACCGGACGTAACCGCCTTTGCCACATACCATTTCAAGCGTCACGTGATCCGCATCAGGGCGGTCGAGCATGATCAGGCTTTCCACAAACAGCGGGCGCGCCGCGATTTCCATTGTTTCGCCATCACGGGCGCGCTTGTACGCGCGCTCTCCGTCGATCTTCACGGCCGAGAACTGCGGCGGCACCTGTTCAATGTCACCAACAAAGCGGTGCAACGCCTCTTTGATTTCCGCATCGTCAGGACGCAGATCAGAGGTGGCGATGACTTCGCCTTCTGCATCATCGGTATTGGTTGAAATACCCAGACGCACGGTAAACACGTAGGCTTTCATGGCATCTGTGATGAAGGGCACGGTTTTTGTCGCTTCGCCCAGCGCAATGGCCAGAACGCCGGTGGCATCTGGGTCAAGCGTGCCAGCGTGGCCTGCCTTGCGCGCGTCGAATGCCCAACGCACCTTGTTCACGACCGCCGTTGACGTGGGGCCAGCGGGTTTGTCGATCACAACCCAACCGGAGATATCGCGCCCTTTGCGTTTGCGTGCCATGTGGTGTCCTTGATAAATGTTGTTGCGCGCCCTTTTGCAGATTATGCGCGCAGGTGCAACGGGGTGGGCCTATTCGTCGCTGTCCAAAACAGGCGGAGCGTCGGCCAGAGGAGATGCTTCCTCGATCTCTAGCGGCGGCAGGCTTTGGCCTTCAACCACACCGATGATTGGCCCAAGCGCGCCAAAGCCGATGTCATTGCGTCCCAGTTCGGGCGCACGCAGCCGCGAGACATTGCCATCGAAATACAGCGCATTGTCTAGCCCCAGATGCTCCAGGAAGAAGCTGCCGAAGGCGTGAAACGTGACAGCTGAATTCGAGATGACGAAAACGGCCCGCTGGCCATCGTCGCTGGTGCCAACGCCGTTTCGGATAAAGCGGGAGGTTGAGTTGCGCAAAAAACGGGGATGCAAGGCGCCGTCGATGACAAGCATCGGGCCTGACTGCGTGGCGCTTACACACTCGGGGGCTTCTTCGACGTAGCGCAACGTCTCGATCACGTCGGCGCGGCGATCGCGCAGGCACAAGACCCCGTTCGGCAGCAGTCCGAAGTTGCCGGGCCCTGCGTTGGTAATGATGCGCTGATAGGTTTCGCCGTCTTCGATGTACAAGCCAACCGGTGCGCGGTCATCATGGTACATACCGGCATTTGCTGCAAAACCCAGTGCGAATCCCTGCGCCTCAAGCGCGGCGTTCAGAGTGCCGAAGTATCCATAAGGCCGCCCGCTTTCAGGCTCGTAGAGAAAAAGCCTTAGCATGTCGCGGGTCAGGTCTACCTCGCAGATTGCGTATTCGGTGCCTTTGTAGGTCTCTTCGCGGCAGTCAGCGGCCAGCGCAGGTTGCGCAAGCATCCCTACAACCAGTGCCGCGCGGAAGATCACTCTTCCGGTATCCCGTCATCCGGGGCATCTGCATCGCGGCGCACGACATCTTGGGCCAGCATCCTGCGTGTTTCGTCCATCTGGTCGAATGTGCGGTCCAGCTGGAACCGCAGCTCAGGCGAGAATTTGAGCGTGAGCTTTTTGGCCACCAGCTTGCGCAGCTCGTGCTTGTTGCGGCCCAAAAGCTTAAGCACGTCCTCTTGCCCGATGCCGCCCAAGGGCAGCACGTAAGCGGTCGCGACCTTTAGATCGTTGGATGTACGCACTTCGCCTACGGTGATGGACATGCGGTTGAGATCGGGATCGTGCACATCGCCCCGCGCCAGAACATCGCTGAGTGCACGGCGAATTGTTTCGCCGACGCGCAGTTGTCGCTGGGTGGGGCCTGTGCCCTCGTAAGATTTGTTCTTTGCCATATCCTCCCTCTACGAGGTCTGAACTTCTTTGCCAAGCGGATGCGCACAGGCTAAACCGCTCTGGATCGGATCAAAGGGGACAAAAGCATGGCACAGACAACAGGTATCACCATCACGGGCGTCTCGGGACGGATGGGCCAGATGCTGGTGCGCGAGGTTTCGGCGAGGCCAGACACACACCTGTGTGGCGCGGTTGAACGTGCGGGCCATGACTGGATCGGAAAAGATCTGGGCGAGGTCATGGGCGGCGCGCCGAATGGGGTCGTCGTGACGGATGACGCTGATACAGCGATAGCGGGCGCAAATGCCGTGATTGATTTTACCGCCCCACAGGCGACGCTGGCGTTTGCCAAAGCGGCCGCCAAGGCGGGCGTCGTCCATGTCATCGGCACAACCGGTATGAGCGCTGAGGAAATTGCGCAACTTGCCGAGCCTGCGAAGGGCGCCGTGATTGTACGCGCGGGTAACATGAGCCTGGGCGTAAACCTGCTTACCCTTCTGACTCGCAAGGTGGCCGCCGCCTTGGACGAAGATTTCGACATCGAGATTATCGAATCACATCACAACCAGAAGGTTGATGCACCGTCGGGCACCGCGCTGATGCTGGGCGAAGCTGCGGCTGAGGGCCGCGGTGTGAAGCTGGCTGATGTCAGCGATTCGGGCAGGGACGGCATCACCGGCGCCCGCAAGCGTGGCGACATCGGCTTTTCCGCGATTCGCGGCGGTGACATTGTTGGTGAGCATGACGTGATGTTTGCTGGCGCAGGCGAGCGGATCGTCTTGCGTCACATCGCGTCTGATCGTGCGCTGTTTGCGCGCGGCGCACTCAAGGCGGCCGTCTGGGGGCAGGGCCGTGTGCCGGGTGAATATGACATGCTGGACGTGCTCGGGCTGAATGACTGAGCCGTTCGGACGGCACTAATTTTGCAGTTAAATGAAACCAATTCGGTTTTTCTTACGTATCTGTTGCAAAGGACCTCGGAGGAGAGACCTATGCGACAAAGATTTTTTGCTTTCGTAGCACTCGCGCTGGTATGCGCGACACCGGCAGCTGCGGAGTTTTCAAAGGTAGAAAGTGCTGCGGAGTTTAACCGCCTCGTGGGTGGAAAAACACTGACCCGCCCGTTGGTTAAACTTACGCTTAACCCGAATGGAACCATATCCGGAAAAGGGGCCGCATGGCCCGTAACTGGCCGCTGGACATGGAAAAACGGATTTTTCTGCCGTAGCCTCGAATGGGGTGGGGATGATCTGGGGTACAATTGCCAAGAGGTGAAAACCTCATCCGACAGGATCCGATTCACGTCAGATCAGGGTGCCGGGGACAGCGCGGATTTCTCTCTGCGCTGAGTGAAAACATACATTCCGGCCCCATGGGACCCAGAGCTTATTTGGAGCTCTGGGATCGTGTTAGAAATCTACTGCGATCCCTTTCTTTTCCCAATCCCCGTAGCGAACAGGTTCGGGCCCGTTGCGGCCCCCCAATTCCGGCGGCAGCTCCAGTTCTTTAGCAGCAGCGCGGCGCGCTTCGGCCTCGGCCAATGCGCGTATTGCGGCAGGTGGAAGATCGGGCTCAGGCTCCGGTGTCGGAGGGATCGGGGCATCGGGAATGGGTGGTTCTTTCGGCGTGGGCGGTTTTACCATCGGACGTTCCTTTCTCAACTCTCTCTTGATATACGGCACGCCTTGCCCCAGACAACCGCCAGACCGCGAAGAGAAAGAGCAAATCATGTCAGACACCGGCGTATCGGCGCGGAAATCCGCCGTTTTCCTTCTCGACCAGATTTTGGGCGAGGGCAAACTCATGTCCGAGCTTCTTGGCGCAGGCGTGCTGGACAGGCTGCCAGCGGATGATCGCGCACGGGCACAGCGCCTTGCGCAGGACACGCTGCGTGGATTGGAGCGTGCGGACCGTATCTTGCAAAAGCATCTCAACAAGTACCCGCCGCTGACAGTGCGCAATGCCCTGCGAATCGGCACTGTTGAGCTGTGCACAGGCGGTGCGGCGCACGGTGTGGTCAATGCGATGGTGTCCGTGGTCGCTGGTGACCGGCATTTGAGCCACCTCAAGGGTCTGACAAACGCCGTTTTGCGAAAAGTTGCCGCAGAAGGGCCTGATGCTTGGAGCGCTCGTCGCGCGCCGCGTCTGCCCAAATGGTTGCGCGGCCCGCTGGTCGAAGCGTGGGGCGCTGATGCTATTGCCGCGATCGAGACTGCCCACTTTGCGGGCGCGCCGCTTGACCTCACTGCAAAGGGCGATGCCGCTGAACTGGCTGCACGACTGGACGGCACGCTGTTGCCCACAGGCTCCGTGCGTCTCTATGGCGGTGGACAAGTTTCAGCGATGGAGGGTTTCGCCGAAGGGGACTGGTGGGTGCAAGATGCCGCCGCTGCCTTGCCCGCACTAATTCTGAACGCGCAACCCGGCGAAGTGATTGCTGATCTTTGCGCCGCACCGGGTGGCAAAACCATGCAGCTTGCCACCACAGGCGCCGAGGTGCGTGCGGTCGATGACAACCATTCCCGCATGCAGCGTGTGAAAGAGAACCTGACCCGTACCGGCCTGACGGCCCGCACCTTCATCAAGGATGCCCGCCAGTTTCAGGGCGCGTTCGATGCGATCCTGCTGGACGCACCCTGTTCGGCAACAGGTACAATCCGCCGCCACCCTGACCTGCCCCATGCCAAGGACGGGTCGGACTTTGGCGCGCTCATCGCCTTGCAGGAAGAGATGTTGGACCACGCATGGTCAATCCTGAAGCCCGGCGGCCGGATGGTTTTTTGTACCTGTAGCTTGCTTCCCGATGAGGGGGAGGTGCAGATCGACGAAGCGCTTGAGCGTCATGGCGATATGACCGTGGACCGCGCCGCACTGGACCTGCCGGGCATTGATCCCGCTTGGATTTCATCTGAAGGCGGCCTGCGCCTGCGCCCTGATTTCTGGGCAGAACAGGGCGGGATGGACGGGTTTTACATCGTCTGCCTGCGCAAAGCCGCCTAAAGCAGTGCCTCTGCGGGCGGGTTTTGCACCGCCATGTATGCGCTTTGCGGAATGGCCACCAATCCGTTCAGGTCAAGCATACCCCGATCCGCCGCAGAAAGATCGGCGATGGCCCCGCTAACGGCCTCGAACACTGCGTTCGCATCGTGCTGCGGCCCGGTGATGTAGGGCAGGCCGGGTGTCGGAGCGGTGTAATCCAAAACACGGAGTTGTTTTGCCCAGGGTTCATAACGTTGGATCAGCCGCCAAGTCTGCGCATCAATGGATGCGATATCGGCGGCACAACGGGCAACCATTCGGGCCGAAGTCACATGGCCACCACTCTGAACACGGTCGGAAAACCAGAAGCCAGCGGCCTTTGTGTGGGCATAAATTGCTGCGAATCCGGATTGGGAGTTCGCCATGTTGAATGCCATCCGTGCCGTGGCGTAGGCCCTTAAATCCACGCGCGGATCATCTGCTCTGACTACAATCGCTGAGCGATAGTAACCCGAAGGCAGGCTCTCCAGCCCATAATCTGGCGTGCCGACCAACTGCAACGATCTGTGCAACCTTGTTCGGTACGGCATGCCGCAAGTTTGACTGAGCACCAGCGCTGGATCTTCCCAAACGTCGAATTCCGCCGCACCTTGTGCCAACGTTTCGGGCGCTTCGATGCCCTCTTCAGCCAGACGGGCGCGGATGAATCGCCAATAAGTGGTGAGGGCCGCGTCAAGCTCGGGTCGTGCGTACATCATGAGAGAGGCGATCATGGTGTGACCTCTGAAAGTATGAGGGAGACGGTAAGGCTTGCGGCAATCTGATCACAGTGCTTGATGGGGTCGCCAGGAAGAATGAAGGGATCACGCATGTGTCAAAACCTTTGGGAAAATTGGTGCTCTCTTCGGAAGGCTAGCCGTTTCCAACAAAAAGAAGAAGATCGGTTTGATTGTGGCTGTACGGGTAGCAAAGGCCGCTGGCGAAAGGCGTAAGTCAAGGAATGCGCGAAGACCTGCCGGAAAAGCGGTGACTTGATCCGCTGCCCGCGCTAGACTTCGCCAAACGCCCATAGAGCGTATAGGCAGAGCACATGATCCAATTTCCACGATTGAGCGCATATCGCACGCGCGTCTTGAACCAGTTGCACGCCCGTTTTGCGACCCGCGCGCGGGGGCAGGCCCGTGGATTTGTTTCTTCGCCAGAGCCGCGCACCATCGGATCATTCGCCCGAGGCCGACAGTTGGCAGCGGGAAATTTCCTGTTTGCTGGCAGCTTGATCACAGCACCGGATCAAACACCGTGGGAAGTCAAAGCGCCCGACACGGCCTTTGCTCAGGCCTTGCACGGCTTCGCGTGGCTGGACGATCTGGCCGCAGTCGGTGACAGCACTTCGCGCCGCGCCGCGCAGCGCTGGTTGTGGCAATGGATTGAGCTTTATGGCAACGGACGTGGTCCGGGGTGGACACCTGACCTGACGGGTCGGCGGCTGATCCGATGGATCAACCATGCGCTCTTTGTGCTGCACGGCAGCGGTGAAAACGCCCCTGATAGTGAGGCATTCTACCGCTCGCTCGTGCAGCAGACACGGTTTCTGTCCAATCGGTGGCATGCCGCAGCACCGGGTTTGGCGCGCTTTGAGGCACTCACTGGCCTGATTTATGCAGGACTATCGCTTGAGGGGCTTGAGGCGTTGGCCGATCCGGCGATCAAGGCGCTGGCCAAAGAATGTGACGCACAGATTGACGCGCAGGGCGGTCTGCCGACCCGCAATCCCGAAGAACTGCTGGAAGTGTTCACTTTGCTCACGTGGGCAGCCGCGGCGCTGTCGGATGCAGGGCGTGGAACACCGCAGCCGCATCTTGCGGCAATTGACCGCATCGCACCGACCCTGCGCACGTTGCGCCATGCGGATGGTGGATTGGCGCGGTTCCATGGCGGTGGGCGCGGAGCCGAGGGATGGCTTGACCACGCGCTGGCCGCCTCCGGTGTGCGCAGCATGCAATCTGAGGGGCTGTCGATGGGGTATGCACGCCTGTCAGCGGGCCGCACCAGTATGATCATTGACGCTAGCCCGCCGCCTGGCGGCGCCGCTTCGGCCAATGCACATGCGTCCACCCTTGCGTTTGAGCTGACCTCGGGGAGGCGCCCGCTGATTGTGAATTGCGGCTCTGGCGCCTCGTTCGGGTTGGACTGGCGGCGGGCAGGGCGTGCAACGCCATCGCATTCCACGCTGGCGCTGGGCGGGTATTCCAGCGCGCGTCTGGATACCGCTGACCGCCGTACAGGCATCGAAGCGCTGATTGATGGACCGACCCGCGTTCCGGTCGAGATTACACCGGTAAGTGACGGGATGAAGTTCGAGGGCGGACATGACGGCTACGTCCTGACGCACGGTTTGACCCATGCGCGTACGCTTGAATTAACCAGCGATGGCCGGGCGGTGGCAGGCGAAGACATGCTGCTGGCGCTCGAAGAAGCGGAAAAACGCCGCTTTGATCGTGCGCTTGACCGAACAAAACTTAAGGGCATCGGATTTGAGGTCCGCTTTCATCTGCACCCAGAGGTCGACGCGACGCTCGATCTGGGCGGGGCGGCCGTGTCGATGGCGTTAAAGTCTGGTGAAATATGGATTTTTCGCCATGATGGCACGACGGAATTGAAGCTGGAACCGGGGGCCTATCTTGAGACAACGCGCCTGAAACCCCGCGCTGCACAGCAAATTGTTCTGACCGGGCGTGCGATTAATCCGGCCACAAGGGTCCGCTGGTCCTTGTCCAAAGCGCAGGAAACTGCGATTGGCGTGCGTGATTTGGAGCGGGATGACCCGTATCTTGACGCTGACTGACCAAAGGAGCCCTGCCATGGCTGATCTGTACCCCGTAAAACGCGCCCTTCTCTCTGTGTCTGATAAGACGGGACTGATTGATTTTGGACGTGCCCTTGTTGCACGCGGGGTCGAACTGTTGTCGACCGGCGGCACCGCAAAGGCATTGCGTCAGGCTGGGTTGGACGTGTTGGACGTGTCCGAAGTCACTGGCTTTCCTGAAATGATGGATGGGCGCGTTAAGACACTGCACCCTGTTGTGCATGGTGGCTTGTTGGCGCTGCGCGATGATGCGGGCCATGTTGCTTCGATGGACGAACACGGGATCGGCGCAATCGATCTGGTGGTTGTGAACCTTTACCCGTTCGAAGAGACTGTGGCGAAAGGCGCCGAATACGCCGAAGTGATCGAGAATATCGATATCGGCGGGCCTGCAATGATCCGGTCTGCTGCCAAGAACCACGGTTTTGTCAGCGTGATCGTCGATGTCGAAGACTACGACACCTACATCGCCGAACTTGCAGCGAATGATGGCCAGACCACTTATGCCTTGCGCCAGCGCCTTGCCCAGACGGCCTATGCCCGCACCGCAGCCTATGACACTGCTGTGAGCACTTGGATGGCTGACGCAGTTGGTGGCACGCCGCGCCGTCGCACCTTTGGCGGTACGCTGACGCAAACACTGCGCTATGGTGAAAACCCGCACCAACAAGCGGCTTTTTACAGCGATGGCAGCAGCCGCGCAGGCGTGGCCACGGCCAAGCAGCATCAGGGCAAAGAACTATCCTATAACAATATCAACGACACAGATGCCGCGTTTGAGCTGGTGTCCGAGTTCGACCCCGCAAACGGCCCTGCCGTGGCGATCATCAAACACGCCAACCCGTGCGGTGTGGCGACAGGCAGCACGATGGCCGAGGCATATGCCCGCGCGTTCGACTGTGACCGCACATCAGCTTTCGGCGGGATCATCGCGCTGAACCAGACGCTCGACGCTGCAACAGCCGAAGCGATCACGGGAATCTTTACCGAAGTGGTGATTGCACCTGACGCAGATGAAGACGCGATCAAGATTTTCGCCGCAAAGAAGAACTTGCGCTTGCTGACGACGGGCGGCCTTGCCGACCCAACAGCCGCACGCCTCGCGCCGCGTCAGGTATCAGGTGGCTGGTTGGTGCAGGACCGTGACGTGGGCCGGATCAACGCCGATGACCTGAAAGTTGTCACCAAACGCCAACCAACCGAGCAGGAAATGAGCGATATGCTGTTTGCCTGGACGGTGGCAAAGCACGTCAAATCCAATGCGATCATCTACGTCAAAGACGGCGCAACCGTCGGCGTGGGCGCAGGCCAGATGAGCCGTGTAGACAGCACGCGCATCGCGGCGCGCAAGGCGCAAGATATGGCCGAGGCCATGGGCCTACCTGCACCGCTGACCCAAGGGTCTGTCGTTGCATCCGATGCGTTCTTCCCATTCGCTGACGGGTTAATCACGGCGGCCGAGGCCGGCGCTACTGCATTGATCCAGCCCGGCGGCTCCATGCGCGACGAAGAAGTGATTGCCGCGGCGGACGAAGCGGGTCTTGCGATGATCTTTACCGGCATGCGCCACTTCCGGCACTAAGACAGGAGCCAAATCCGATGCGGATGATCTTTTGGGCAAGCTTTGCTGCTTTTGCGATCGACCAGATCAGCAAATATGTGGTGATCCACATGATGGAGCTTGCCCGCATCCGCAGCATTGACGTGCTGCCGCCCCTGATGAATTTTCGCTACGGAGAGAACCGAGGCATCAATTTCGGTCTCTTCGGGGGCGGTTCGGAGGCAAGCCGCTGGATTCTTGTCATTCTGGCGACGGTCATTTGTTTCGCAGTTTTGCTGTGGGCGCGTAAAAATGCGCATTCGCAGATTTCACGGATCAGCGCGGGCTTTTTGATCGGTGGGGCGCTAGCCAACGTGCTGGATCGGCTAATATACGGCTATGTCCTTGATTTCTTGAACATGTCTTGCTGCGGAATCAATAATCCGTTTGTGTTCAATATCGCTGATGTGTTCATTTTTGCCGGTGCGCTGGGCCTGATCTTCTTTACCGATGACAGCAGCACTGGCTCTGGGTCTGGCAGCAAGATCAAGCCGCGCAAACGTGCGGGTAAAAAAGCTGGGTGACATTGCCGCCCTGCCTGCGATATTGAAGGGCAATGGCGGTCTGGAGGCCTTTGATGCGTATATTTGCTTTGTTGTTCGTACTGCCCGTGCTGGTCGCGGGATGTGCCAACGTGGGCTTGCGCGATTTGCGCAGTAATTCCAACGGTCCGGACGAGTTCGGCATCCAGCCGGTTGCCTCTTTGCAGTCACCTGCAAGCTTTTCTGAACTGCCCGCTCCGACACCCGGCGGTGCCAACCGCGCTGACCGCTCTGCGCTGGCTGAAGGCGCGGAAGCCTTCGGTGGACGTCTGGGCGATCCAAATGCGGCCGTGCCTGCCAGTGATGGCGCGTTGGTCCGGCATGCAAGCCGTCTTGGCGTCACCCAAAACATCCGCGGTACCCTTGCTGAATCGGACGCGAAATTCCGCAGCCGCAAGGAGCGGTTTACGCAATTCCGGATCGTGCCGGTGGACCGCTACAATCAGGCCTACCGCAAAGAAGCGCTTAACGCGCGGGCTGAACAGAACCGCTGGCGCAATGCCGGTGCGCGTACGCCCTCTGCACCTCCTGCGGACTGAAACCACATTAAATATCTGTGATAAACCGTCGTGCAGCTTGAACCTGCACGTCGGCAGAGTACCTATGGTTTAGCGCCCTATGGTTGACCGAAAAGGACTATCTTGATGTTGCGATACGCCCGATCCCTTTTGCTTTCTGCGGTACTGTTGCCCGCCGCCGCGCTGGCGGAAAGTAGCGGCAAGGTCACTGATTTCATGTTGGATAACGGCATGCAGGTCGTTGTCATCGAAGATCACCGTGCACCCGTGGTCCAGCATATGCTGTGGTACCGCGCCGGATCAGCGGACGAGCCCAAAGGCTCTTCTGGCGTGGCGCATTTTCTTGAGCATCTGCTGTTCAAAGCCACGGACAAGCTTGAAGCCGGAGAACTCTCTGCCACCGTCGCGGCAAACGGAGGCCGTGACAACGCTTTTACCAGCTATGATTACACCGCCTACTTCCAGCGCATCGCGGCCGACCGGCTTGAGTTGATGATGACGATGGAAGCGGACCGGATGAAGAACATCCGCCTGACGCCTGAAAACATCGCGACAGAGCGCAACGTGATCATCGAAGAGCGCAACCAGCGCACCGAAAACAACCCCCAAGCGCTGTTTGGCGAACAAGTCAGCGCGGCGCAGTATCTCAACCATCGCTACGGCACGCCCGTTATTGGCTGGATGCATGAGATGGAAGAGCTGGACCTCGACGATGCGCTTGGCTTTTACGAGCTCTACTATTCGCCAAATAACGCCATTCTGGTTGTCTCGGGGGATGTGACGCCTGACAACGTGCGCGCTTTGGCCGAAAAACACTATGCCGCGATTCCAGCGAACCCCGATTTGCCAGAACGTCTGCGCACTGAAGAGCCACTCCAGAACGCGGAGCGCCGTGTGATTTTCCGTGATGCGCGTGTGGCACAGCCCTATATTTCGCGCAGCTACCTCGTGCCAGGGCGCGACAGCGGCGCGCAGGAAACCGCGGCTGCGCTAACCATTCTCGCCGAAATTCTAGGGGGTGGCACCACGTCCTATCTGGCTGAGAAACTGCAATTTGACACTCAGACCGCCACTTATTCCTCCGCTTGGTATTCCGGCGTGTCACTGGACGATACGACGTTCCGCATGGTTGTTGTCCCCTCTGACGGCGTAAGCCTTGAGGAAGGTGAGGCCGCGATGGACAATGCGCTTGCCGAGTTTATGGAAGCCGGTGTGGACCCCGAACAACTGGACCGGATTAAACTGCAAATCCGCGCTGCCGAAATCTATGCGCAGGACAATGTCGACGGCATTGCCAACCGTTATGGATCGGCACTGACCTCGGGCCTGACAATCGAGGACGTTCAGGCGTGGCCCGCCATACTGGATGCCATTACGGCCGAAGATATTATGGAAGCGGCAAAGCTTTTGCGCCGCGAGGCCTCTGTTACCGGCTGGTTGATGCGCGATGAAGGAGACACTCAATGATCCGTTTTGCCACCGCCCTGTTTCTAGGGGCCGCAGTTGCACTGCCAGCACGCGCCGAGGTCGAGATTCAAACGATCACATCCCCCGGCGGGGTCGAAGCATGGCTGGTCGAGGAGCACTCGCTGCCGTTCGTTGCGATAGAAATCGCCTTTCTGGGCGGCACCTCGTTGGATGTTGAGGGAAAGCGTGGTGCCGTTAACTTGATGGCTGCTTTGCTTGAGGAAGGCTCCGGCAATCTGGATGCACGCGGATTTGCCCGCGCGACCGAAACGCTGGCGACGTCCTTCGGCTTTAGCGCCGGATCGGAAGAGCTGTCGATTTCTGCACGCTTCCTGACCGAGAACTTCGACGCGTCCGTGGCACTGCTGCGCGATGCGATCCAGAAGCCGCGCTTTGACCAAGCGGATATCGAACGGGTTCGGGCCCAGGTGATATCGGGCCTATCCTTTGAGGCCAAAGATCCAAATGAGATCGCGAGTAAATCCTTTGCGTCCATGGCCTACGGCAACCACCCCTACGGCACCGACGAATCCGGCACACCAGAGAGCGTTGCAGCTCTCACGCGTGATGATCTGCTCGAAGCGCACCGCAACGTGTTGGTGCGTGACCGTGTGCTGGTTGGGGCCGTTGGCGATATCACACCTGAGCAATTGGGTGCATTGCTGGACGCCGTATTGGGGGACCTGCCGCAGAATGGTCCGATCATGCCGCCTCATGTTGAACCAGTCATCAAGGGCGGCACCACGATTGTCGAATTTGATACACCGCAGTCCGTTGTCTTGTTCGGTCAGCGCGGGATTGCTGTGAACGATGACGATTATTTCGCCGCTGTCCTGCTGAACCAAGTGCTTGGCGGCGGATCATTTGAAAGCCGTCTGATGCAAGAGGTGCGCGAAAAGCGCGGCCTGACCTATGGCGTTCATTCCTACCTCTATTCCCGCGATCTGGCGAACGCCTATATGGGCTCTGTCAGTTCGGCCAATGACCGCGTGGCCGAAGCGATCTCGGTCATTCGTGACGAATGGCGCCGTGCGGCCGAGGAGGGCGTCACAGAGGATGAACTGCAGGATGCAAAAACCTTCCTGACGGGTGCCTATCCTCTGCGCTTTGACGGGAACAGCACGATTGCCGGAATCCTTGTGGGGATGCAGACGATTGGACTGGAGCCGGAGTACGTCAAAACGCGCAACGAACGTGTTGAACGCGTGACGCTGGACGATGTGACGCGCGTCGCATCAGAGCTTATGGACCCTGACGCCCTGCATTTTGTTGTTGTTGGTAAGCCCGAAGGCCTGCTGTCAGAGTGATGCACTGACCCTCTGCCCCGATAGGAGGCAGAGGGTAGATTATTCGCGCAGGATCACTCGCCGTATGGAACCCAGATATTCTTGATCTCGGTAGCCTGCATGAGGAAGGTTTTTGCGTCGATCTTGTCCCAGTCCTGCGCCAACCCGTTTTGAACCCATGTGCGTTTGAGATTGCTGGCTGAACCCTGCTCGATCACCTGATCAAGGGCCGGATCACCAAAGCTCCACACAGCGTCGATATCCATGTGACGGGCCATCGTGTCGGCGACATCTGCCTGGGGGCCGGTCAGGATGTTGACCACGCCTGCAGGCACATCGGATGTGTCCAGAACCTGATAGAAATCCGTCGCGGCCAACGGGAACGGCTCGGACGCGCTTAGGATCACACGGTTGCCCATCGCAAGGGCAGGGGCCATGACGGCCACCAAGCCCAGTAGCGGCGATTGTGCGGGGCACAGCGTACCGATCACACCGACAGGTTCTTTCATGGCAAGGGCGATACCACGGATCGGAACGCCATGCGCCTGACCATCGTATTTGTCGGCCCATGCCGCATAGGTGAACAGGCATTCAATCGCGGCCTCGACCTCTTTCGTGCCAGATTTTCCGCCCTGCATCGCGTCAAGCCGCTGAGCGAACTCTGCGCTGCGCGCGCCAAGGTTTTCTGCGATGTAGTACAGAATTTGCGCACGCAGATGGCCGGTCGTCTTGGCCCAGCCTTTTGCCGCCTGAGCAGCCTCAGCCGCGTTGCGCACGTCCTTACGGCTTGCTTGCGGGACGTGGCCCAGCAGCGCGCCGCCCTTGGCCCAAACCGGCGTAGAGTACCCGCTGTCAGGACGTGCCTGCTTGCCACCGATATAGAGCTTCGCGGTCCGGTCGATCCCGTCCAGCGGCGCGCCGGAGCCTTTCATCGCTTCGACGGCTTTCACCGGCTTTTTCTTGGTTTTGGATTTGGTGTAGGAGCTTAGACCTTCCCAGCCACCTTCCCGGCCAAAGCCGCTTTCACGCACACCACCGAAGCCGGCGGCGGCGTCCATCATGTTGGTGCCATTGATCCAGACAATGCCGGCAACCAGCTTTGGAGCTATGTCGAGCGCGAGATTGATGTTCTCGCTCCAAACTGTCGCGGCAAGGCCGTAGCGGGTGTTGTTGGCAATGCTCACAGCTTCTTCCGGTGTGCGGAAGGTTGTTGAGACCAGCACTGGTCCAAAGATTTCTTCCTGCATGAGCGTATCGGCAGGATGCAAACCGGTGATCAAGGTGGGGCGGTAAAAGCTGCCCTGCGCCGGGATTTCACAAGCCGCGACATGGGTTGTACCTGCCGTGTTGGCTGCGACCATGCTGCTGATTGCTTCCAGTTGCATAGGGTCCACAATCGCACCGATATCCACGCTTTTATCCAATGGAGAGCCGATGCGCAGCTTATCCATGCGCGCGCGCAGCTTAGCGTGGAACAGATCCGCGATAGGTTCTTGCACCAAAAGGCGCGAGCCCGCGCAGCAGACCTGACCCTGATTGAACCAGATTGCATCCACCAGACCTTCGACAGCGGAATCAAGATCGGCATCGTCGAACACGATGTAAGGCGATTTGCCCCCCAGTTCGAGTGTCAGCGCCTTGCCTGTTCCTGCGGTCGCTTCGCGGATGCGGCGGCCAACGGCAGTGGAGCCAGTGAAAGCGATTTTATCAACGTCGGCGTTCACAATCATCTCGCCCACGGCACCGTCACCTGTAACGATGTTGACCACGCCCTTTGGCACGCCGGCCTGAATGCAGATATCTGCAAACAGGAGTGCGGTAAGGGAGGTGTATTCGGCAGGCTTCAACACCACCGTGTTGCCCATCGCCAGCGCAGGTGCGACTTTCCATGCCAGCATCAGCAGTGGGAAGTTCCACGGAATGATCTGGCCGCAAATCCCAAGCGCTTCGGCATCGGGCAGTTCGCTTTCCATCAGTTGGGCCATGCCTGCGTGATAGTAAAAGTGCCGCTGCGCGAGCGGGATATCGATATCGCGGGCTTCGCGGATTGGTTTGCCGTTGTCGAGCGTTTCAAGCACGGCAAACAGGCGGCTGTGCTTTTGCAGGAGCCGTGCCAGTGCATATAGAACTTTCGCCCGCGCAGGCCCGCCAGAGGTCTCCCATTTCGGCTGAGCGCGGCGTGCTGCTTTTACGGCAGCGTCCACGTCCGCTTGGGTGCCTTGGGTCACGTGGGCCAGCACATCGCCGGTAGCGGGATTGCGGCTTTCGAATACGTCACTAGGGGAGGTTATTTCCCCATCAATGAAATGGCCAAAGCGGCCGCCCTGATCGACAATCCACGCCAGTGCTTCGGCGGCGGATTCAGGGGCGGTGCCATAGTCCATGGTATGGAATACGTCGGAAACGGTCATATTAAGCTCCATGATCGAGAGTTCTTTTTAAGCTTTCCGGCTTTTTGCAACCGTTGTCCGGCCCACCGCATGTCATACTGCCAAGTATAGAATAGATCGCCAGCAGCTCTCAGTTCGCCTTCGTGATTGGTCCAAATGTGTTTAGCAATTTCGGTAATACTTGCTTCTTTAGAATGCTTGGAGAGCGCGTTCACTATCCATTGTTCTAGATCATGTTTACTTGCCATGATTTGATCCTCAGGAGGTAGGGTGGCGGTAGGTGGCGGAATAGCTGCCGCTCACGTGGTGTTCCAGCTGCCGCTCGATGTCGTTCAGCAGTGAGGACGCGCCAAAACGGAACAGATCAGGCTGGAGCCAGCGATCCCCCAACTCTTCTTTCATCAGCGCCAAATACGTAATGGCGTCTTTGGCTTTTGAGATGCCGCCAGCGGGTTTGTAGCCAACGCGGTAACCTGTTCGTTCATAGAAATCGCGAATGGCGCGGATCATCACAAGCGAGACGGGCAGCGTGGCGTTGACGCTTTCCTTGCCAGTCGAGGTCTTGATGAAATCGGCACCTGCCATCATGCAAACCAGCGACGCACGGGCAACATTGCGCAGTGTTCCCAGCTCTCCGGTTGCAAGGATCGCCTTCACATGCGCATCCCCGCAAGCTGCGCGAAAGGCACGCATTTCATCATAGAGCGCCTGCCAGTTGCCTTCCAACACATGGCGGCGGGAAATGACGATGTCGATCTCGGCGGCACCTGCGGCCACGCTCTGCTCAATCTCTGCGATGCGCAGGGGCAGGGGGGACAGGCCAGCCGGGAAGCCGGTGGAGACAGCCGCCACAGGTATGCCGCTGCCTTGCAGTGCATCAACTGCGGGGCCGATCATCTCGTGGTACACACAGACAGCGCCGACCGTGACGGGCGGCATTCCCAGCTCATCAAGCACTGACACCGCAATAGGCTGCCGCGCTTTGGCGCAAAGCCGCCCGACCCGCCGCGCGGTATCGTCCCCGGAAAGGGTGGTCAGATCAATGCAAGTCACAGCCTTAAGCAGCCAAGCCGCCTGATGCGCCTTTTTGACCGATCGTCTGGCTGGCAAAGAGGCCGCACGCCGCTCGATCGCGGACGTATTGGCTTGCACGCTCAGCACCCAGTTAAGGTCAAGCGGCATGCCCGCATTGCGCGGTTCGGTGACTTGGGGCAGCTGGGCTGCGTTGGTAGAAGTGGCAGTAAGTGTATCTATCGACATCGGTAGGCACCTTTTGGAGGAATGCCGCACAAACTCGCACGTCAGAGGGACGTTTTGCAAGGCGTGCCGCTACGGGAGCGACAAGGGTCAGCTGCCGCGATACGTCGAATATCCGAAGGACGAAAGTAAAAGTGGGACATGGTAGTGCGCATCCGCATCCGAGATGCCGAACCGGATAGGAATCACGTCCAGAAACCGAGGCGTCTCGGGCGGCATGCCAACAGCATCCAGATAAGCCCCGGCTTCAAAGACCAGCTCATACGTGCCGGTGCGAAATTCTTCGACAGGCAGAATTGGCGAATCCGTGCGCCCGTCGGCATTCGTGCGCATTTGTGCGCATTGAGTGCGGGTTTCGCCTTCAAGCCTGAAAAGCGTGATTTTCAGGTCTGCCGCGGGGCGACCAAGGCCGGTATCGAGGACGTGAGTGGTGAGATAGCCGTTGGACATGCGCGTGCTCCTGTTCAATCAAGGAAGAGTGTACCGCAGCATGATGATGCCTGAACCACCGCGCCGCAGCCTAGAAATGAAGGGATTTGCGCCAAAGGTCACCCTGATTCGGTGAAATGGCAGATGATTCGCCATTTTTAGAGAAATGATTCGTTTTTGCTTTGACGGATGATTCTCTCTTGGCCTATATCTTGAGCGATACGCTTCGAAACACCATTTTGCGGCAGTAAGACGTATATCTGGTGTTCAGGGGCATGGGGGACGGCATGAGTAAACGAGCAGCATTTTTTGCGGCCGGACTAGCAGTCTATGCTACTGCGGTGCAGGCAGAAGGCCAGTCGATAAGCGCAAAGGTCGAATTTATGTTCGACGGTGCGAAAGTCGCAATTGCGCCGATGGCGGTAGAAGCATCGCGACACGCGGCCCTTTTTGCAGCGCTCGACCCATCCTGTGATCCGTATTGCATTGCGCCCGAGCTCGCCGCGCCGGGCATCGAGACCCTGATCGAACCCGATGTGCTAGCGTTTCTCGAAAAGGGTGTCGGGACCAACGCCGGTTTGCTGGTTGATGCCCGCATGCCGCATGACCGTGATCTGGGGTTCATCCCGGGATCGGTCAGTCTGCCGGTTGATACAGTCAGCCCCCAGAGCAAGTTTCGGCGCGACATACTCAAGGCGCTCGGTGTGCGTGTGTTTGAAGATGTGTTTAATTTCGCCGACGCGCAGTCCCTTGTCGTTTACGACAACGGGCCAACGCAAAATGACGCAGGCAGGTTGATCGGTTATTTGCTGGACGCGGGATACCCGTCCGAAAAGATCCGGTACTATCGTGGCGGAATGCAGGTGTGGTCCGTACTTGGCCTGACAATTCAGGAATGATGACGTGAAATCAACCAAACCAAAAATTTCCTTTGATCCGACGCCACAGCGGCCATCAGTAGATCAGCCATTTGATCGGGAAGCGTGGGAAAAACAGCTCAATGAGCCAAAGATAGCCAAAGCACCTCTGCGCCGTGTGGTTGTTGAGCCGATCCCCAAAGCACCTCAATTTGAGGCGACTGGCCTCATGGCCGGACCCCGACCTGCGTATTTGCCGCGCAACACCAGGCAGCTCGCTCTATCTTCGGGCGTGGCATTGACCGTTTTTCTGGGGCTGGCATCGGCGATGTTCTGGATCAATGACGATAGGTCTGCTGCGTCTGAAAGTAACGCAAGTCTGCTGGTGTCTGACGGGTTGTCGACCGGATCGCAGCCGTTAGATGAGAACACTACGCGTGCTGCCTCCTCCGATCTAACGGATGTTAGCACGACGTTTGCCGTCAGTGTATCACGGGCCCCGGCCCCGAAGGATCTTCCGGCGGTCGTGCTGGCAAGTCTTCAATCGAAAACCGTTTTGGAGCCCAAGCTGCAAATGCTGAAAGAAAGCGTTCTGGCAGGGAGCTATCAGGTTGAGATCTATTCCCTCAAAGGGCATGACCGCGTCAGGCTTCGGTTTGAAGACGAGGTTGTGACAAGCGAAGATGCAGTGGACCTTGCTGTCGAAGATTTGATGCAAACCCGGCCTGGTCTGGTGAATGCACTACGTACGCCCAGTGGCATGATCGACAAAGACACACTGATATTCAGTCTCGTTCGATCTGCTCTGATGAGCGACCAAAACGTCGAAGCATCCACCGCCGCCCGAGAGATGTCGCGCAAGGTTTTCAGTGTCTCGCCGGCGCGCAGCGACAATCTGGGCAGTGTACGTCTTTACACGGTGAAGCCGGGTGACAGCCTTGCTTACATCTCACTCCAATTTTACGGGTTGCCTGATGCGTACAGCCGCATCATAGAGGCAAACCGTGACACCCTACAATCGCCCGACATGATCCAGCTAGGCCAGCGGTTAATAATACCCAGCTGATAATAAATAATAAAAAGCGTCTCAGTGACATTCGGGCGAGCAGCAGGCTGGACAGCAATGTCCGGCCTGTTTGCATTGTGCTGCAGCTTTGCAAATTGCGGGGGACTGCGGTTTTGTGCATGGTGTTCCTCGCACCCTATCACAGGACTTTCCATGACCCGTTATCCCAGAGATTTCACCGGTTACGCTGACACCCCTCCCGATCCGAAGTGGCCAAACGGTGCGCGGATCGCAGTACAGTTCGTGCTGAATTACGAAGAGGGCGGTGAAAACTGCCTGCTGCACGGCGACGCTGCCTCCGAAGCCTTCCTGTCCGAGATCGTCGGCGCGGCCCCTTGGCCCGGGCAGCGACACTGGAACATGGAAAGCATCTACGACTACGGCGCGCGTGCAGGGTTTTGGCGGTTGCACCGCTTGTTCACGCAGGCGCAAGTACCGGTCACGGTCTACGGCGTTGCCAGCGCATTGGCCCGTGCGCCCGAGCAGGTGGAGGCGATGCAGGCCGCGGGCTGGGAAATTGCAAGCCACGGTCTGAAATGGATCGATTACCGCGACCACTCCGAAGAAGCCGAAATGGCAGATATGGTCGAAGCGATCCGCCTTCATACCGAAGTGACAGGCGTGGCGCCGCGCGGTTGGTACTGTGGCAGAACCAGTATCAATACTGTGCGTCTTGCAGCGCAAACTGGCGTGTTCGACTATGTGTCCGACACCTATGATGATGATTTGCCCTACTGGTCGGATATCGCGGATACAGATCAGTTGATCATTCCCTATACGCTGGATTGCAACGATATGCGCTTTGCCACGCCGCAGGGTTTCAATTCCGGCGATCAGTTCTACACCTACCTGTGTGACACGTTTGATGCGCTGTACGCCGAAGGCGAAGCCGGCGCTGCCAAGATGATGTCGGTAGGGCTTCACTGCCGTTTGATTGGCCGTCCGGGCCGTGTGCAAGCCTTGGCGCGTTTCCTTGAATACATCAAAGGTTTCGAGGGGGTCTGGACTCCGCGCCGGATTGAAATCGCCGATCACTGGCGCGACACGCATCCCGCGCAGCCCGCACGTTTGCGCCCGAGCAGGATGGCGCAGGCGGAATTTGTAGCGCATTTCGGCGGCATCTTCGAGCATTCGGCGTGGATCGCCGAGCGCGCTTTCGATCTGGAACTCGGGCCTGCTCATGACAGCGCTGCTGGTCTGCACAGTGCTCTGGCGCGTATGTTCCGATCCGCAAGCCGTACGGAACGTCTGGGCGTGCTGACAGCACACCCTGATCTGGCGGGTAAGCTTGCTGCGGCACAGCGCCTTACCGCAGAAAGCACGGCAGAGCAGGCCAGCGCCGGCCTTGATGCGCTTACCGATGCCGAGCGCGCGCGTTTTACAGAACTGAACACCGCCTATGTGGCCAAGCATGGCTTCCCTTTCATCATCGCGGTGAAAGACCACACCAAAGACGGCATCCTGAGCGCCTTTGAAGCACGGATCGCCAACGACACAGAAACCGAATTCGCCACTGCCTGCCGTCAGGTAGAGCGGATCGCCCGTATCAGATTGGACCAGATACTATGAGCTATGCCTTCCCTCCCGGCGGTCTGCCGGATCAGTCGGTTTCCCCCGAAAGCACGGCTGTCTTCACTGAAAGCTATGCCGTCCTGCCTGCGCTGACCCAGCGCGATATCGTCACCAGCTATCTGCCCGGTTGGACCGGTATGCGCATGTGGGTTCTTGCGCGCCCGATGTCCGGCTTTGCCGAGACGTTCAGCCAGTACGCCGTTGAACTACAGCCTGCCGGTGGATCGGACGCACCAGAGGTCGATGACGAAGCACAATCGGTGGTCTTTGTCGCTAGCGGTCAGATCACCCTTAATATCGACGGCGTGCGGCACGTGCTGAAGGCGGGCGGTTACGCCTATATCCCGCCGGATGCGATGTGGACGATCTGGAATGACAGCGATGCCGTGGCGCAGTTCCACTGGATACGTAAACGCTATGTCGGGGCCGAAGGTGTTGACCTGCCCGAAGCTTTCGTGACATCGGATCAGGCGGTCGCGCCAACTGTGATGCCCGATTGCGACGGCGTTTGGGCCACCACCCGCTTTGTTGAGCCAGACGATCTGCGTCATGACATGCACGTCAATATTGTGACCTTCCAACCCGGTGGACGTATCCCTTTTGCGGAAACCCATGTGATGGAGCACGGCCTGTATGTACTGGAAGGCACCGCTGACTATCTGCTGAACAAGGACTGGGTGCCTGTCGTGGCGGGTGATTTCATGTGGCTGCGCGCTTTCTGCCCGCAAGCCTGCATTGCGACTGGCGATACGCCGTTTCGCTATCTGCTTTATAAAGACGTGAACCGTCACATGCCTTTATGAGCGCTGAAATCCGCATCGAACCGCTAACGAAAGAGGCATTCGCACCCTTTGGCGATATTCTGGATGCTGGCGGTCAACCTGACGAAATGATCAACGCTGGCATGTGCGGTCGGTTTCATGACCGCGCAGGGCTGACCTTTGCCGAAGGTGGTCGCGCGGGCATCAGTATTTTCAACGCTGAGCCGCGCAGCCTGCCCCATACCCTTGACCTGCTAGAACGGCACCCCTTGGGATCACAGGCTTTTTTGCCCATGACTGAGCACCCTTTTCTGTTGGTCGTGGCACCGGATGAGGGAGGGCAGCCGGGCCAACCGCGCGCCTTTATGACCGCACCGCATCAGGGCGTGAATTTTTATGCTGGCACGTGGCACGGCGTTCTGACGCCACTGCATGCGCCCGGACTCTTCGCGGTGGTGGACCGGATCGGCGAAGGCGAAAATCTTGACGAATGGCATTTAGATGCGCCCTATATAATCACGAAATAAAACAGGATCCGGCCAAAAAGGCGGGGCGCACTCCAACAAGGGACAAATACTATGACGATGCATTCTATAGGCACGCCCGAACAGCTGCGTGATCCGAACTTTACACCGCCGCTGTCGCGCGCGATCCCGCTCGGCATCCAGCATGTTCTGGCGATGTTCGTATCGAACGTGACCCCTGCCATCATTGTCGCAGGAGCTGCCGGTTTCGGCTTTGGCTCCGGCTCCCCCGATTTTCCTGAACTGCTGTATCTGATCCAGATGTCGATGCTGTTTGCGGGTATCGCCACGCTGTTACAGACAATCACAATCGGTCCAGTGGGTGCTGGTCTGCCAATCGTTCAGGGCACGTCCTTTGCGTTTATCCCGATCATGATCCCGTTGGTTGCGGGGAAGGGGGTCGACGGGTTGGCCGCTCTGTTTGGCGGTATAGTTGTTGGCGGGATATTCCATGCTGTTCTAGGCCTGTTCATCGGTAAAATCCGCTTTGCCCTGCCGCCGCTGGTGACGGGTCTGGTGGTAACCATGATCGGTTTGGCTCTGGTCAAGGTCGGCATCCAGTATGCAGCGGGCGGCGTGCCTGCCATCGGCACACCTGAGTATGGCAGCCTGTTGAACTGGTCCGCTGCATTGGTGGTGATCTTCGTTACGTTGGGGCTGAAATTCTTCACCAAAGGCATGCTGTCGATCTCGGCAGTGCTGATCGGTCTGGTCGTTGGCTATTTCTATGCAGTTGCCATGGGCATGTTGTCCTTTGGCGGAGACCGCGGTGTGATTGCCAGCTGGAACAATGCCGCATGGATCGCTTTGCCAAATCCTTTCAAATACGGGTTCGAGTTTTCTGCAGCTGCTATAATCGGTTTCTGCCTGATGGCCTTCATCTCAGCCATTGAAACAGTGGGCGACGTAAGCGGGATCACCAAAGGCGGCGCAGGCCGTGAAGCGACCGACAAGGAAATCGCCGGTGCCACTTATGCCGACGGTCTGGGCACTGCCATCGCTGGCGTGTTTGGAGGTCTGCCGAACACCTCGTTCAGCCAAAACGTTGGCCTCATCGCGATGACTGGCGTCATGAGCCGCCATGTGGTTACTTGCGGTGCGATTTTCCTGATAGTCTGCGGGCTGGTCCCAAAGGTTGGTAGTGTAATCCGTACTGTCCCGATCGAAGTCTTGGGTGGCGGTGTGATCGTCATGTTTGGCATGGTTGTCGCTGCGGGCATCTCGATGCTCTCCGATGTCGATTGGAACCGGCGCAATATGGTGATTTTTGCCATCTCGCTTTCTATCGGTCTTGGCTTGCAGCTTGAGCCGGGTGCTGTGCAGCACTTGCCGGACACGCTGCGCATCCTCATGACTTCGGGCCTGTTGCCCGCTGCGCTGATCGCGATTGTCCTCAACCTTGTGCTGCCCCAGGAGCTGGCTGACGAGTCAACCGAGGAAGTCTCGGGTGGGATGTCAGGGAAGTCCAAAGGCAGCCTGCCGCGCTAATCCAGGAAGTGCAGAGGGCAGCCTGACGGGTTGCCCTCTGATCCCTTGCCTTTTATGCCATTCTTTTAAATGGCTCCGGCAATCAACAGCCCGAAAGAATGAATATGTACGATCTTGCTGCCCTGTCTGCCTGGCTCGAATTTGCGGTGCGCTGGGTTCATGTAATCACTGCAGTTGCGTGGATCGGAAGCTCGTTCTACTTCATCGCGCTTGACCTTGGCCTGCACCGTGACCGCAATCTGAAATCAGGTGCGGACGGGGAGGAATGGCAGGTTCACGGTGGTGGGTTTTACCACGTGCAAAAGTACCTCGTGGCACCTGCGCAAATGCCCGATGACCTTGTTTGGTTCAAATGGGAAAGCTACTCGACGTGGTTGTCGGGCTTTGCCCTGCTGATCCTCGTTTATTATTTGGGTGCCGAATTCTATCTGGTTGATCCGTCTGTAGCGGATCTGAGCGTCTGGCAGGCGGTTCTAATCTCGCTCGCCTCGCTTGGATTTGGTTGGGTTGCGTATGACCTTATCTGCAAAAGCCGTTTTGGCGATGACAATACGCGCTTGATGATTTTGCTATATGTGATCCTTGTCGCGATGGCCTATTTCTACACATCCGTGTTTTCAGGCCGCGCGGCGCTGCTGCACCTAGGGGCGTTTACTGCAACGATCATGAGCGCAAACGTCTTTTTCATTATCATGCCGAACCAGCGCATTGTTGTCGCGGACCTGAAGGCAGGGCGCACGCCAGATGCCAAATACGGCAAGATCGCCAAGCAGCGCAGCACGCATAATAACTACCTTACCCTGCCGGTGATTTTCCTGATGCTCAGCAATCACTACCCGCTGGCATTCGCGTCCGAGATGAACTGGCTGATCGCCGCGCTGGTTTTCCTGATGGGGGTCACCATCCGCCACTATTTCAACAGCCTGCATGCGCGGCAGGGCAGCAAGCATTGGACGTGGCTGGCCACTGCGCTGATTTTCATCGCAATCATCTGGCTGTCGACTGCGCCCATGTTCCGCGCATCCAAACCACAAAAGGCTCAGGGACCGGCGTTGCAATTTGCGCAGGCCGACGGCTTTGGCGCGGTGCAGGATATCGTCATGGGCCGTTGTTCGATGTGTCACGCGGCAGAGCCTGCATGGGAGGGGCTGCACTGGCCCCCAAAAGGTGTGCGCCTAGAGACCGAGCATCAGATCGCCCTTGCCGCCAAGCAGATATACCTACAGGCGGGGCTGACCCACGCGATGCCCCCCGCCAACCTAAGCTATATGGAACCGGAAGAACGCGCGCAGATCGTTGCATGGTACCGCGCGGCCACCGGTGGCTAGACCTTCAAATTAGCGGGGGATAACCCTGCGGCGCGGCTTTTAGAATCGCGCCATGTCATGCTAGGTATTGCGGCATGGCTCAATCAAACCCCAACATAAGCGTATCCCAGCCCATCATCCGTCAGCTGGACGAGACTGCAATCAACCGCATCGCCGCAGGCGAAGTGGTTGAGCGGCCCGCCTCTGCGGTTAAGGAGCTGGTCGAAAACGCCATCGACGCTGGCGCGCGCCGGATCACTGTCGAATACGCAGACGGGGGGAAAACCCTGATCCGTGTGACCGATGACGGCTGTGGTATCGCAGGCGACGACTTGCCGCTGGCGCTGTCGCGTCATGCCACATCGAAGATCGACGGCAGTGATCTGCTCAACATTCATTCTTTCGGCTTCCGCGGTGAGGCGCTTCCGTCTTTGGGGGCTGTCGGTCGGTTGACGATCACCAGTCGTGCTGCGGGTCATGATGGCGCAGAGATCAGCGTCACAGGCGGCAAGCACGACGCAGTGCGCCCTGCGGGCCTTAGCGCGGGCACGGTCGTTACGTTGCGCGACCTTTTCTATGCCACGCCCGCACGGTTGAAATTCCTGCGGACTGATCGCGCCGAAGCGCAAGCGATTGGTGATGTGATTAAACGGTTGGCCATGGCCGAGCCCTTCGTGCGCTTTGTGCTGCGTGATGTGTCCGGTGATGGTCAGGGCCGCGATGTATTTCGTGCCGAGGCAGAGCAGGGTGATTTGTTCGACGCCCTGCATGGGCGGTTGCGGCAGGTTCTAGGCCGTGAGTTTGCGGAAAACTCATTGCCGATTGATGCTGAACGGGATGGTTTCCACCTCACCGGTTTTGCAGCGCTGCCTACCTATTCGCGCGGCTCCGCAGTGGCGCAGTATTTGTTTGTGAACGGGCGTCCGGTGAAGGACAAAATGCTGATCGGCGCATTGCGCGGTGCCTATTTCGATTTTCTAAGCCGTGATCGACATCCGGCGGCTGCCTTGTTTGTCGACTGCGATCCCAATCTTGTGGACGTAAACGTTCATCCCGCAAAATCAGAGGTGCGTTTTCGCGATCCGGGCGTTGTGCGTGGTTTGATCGTCTCGGCGCTTCGCCACGCGCTGGCAAATGCCGGTCACCGCGCCTCCAGCACAGTCGCGGATGCGACGTTGGGGGCCATGCGGCCAGAGCAAACCGGAGAGGCGCGTATCTATCAGATGGACCGCCCTTCAACTGGAGCGCGTCACACGGCCTATCAGGCGCAGGCTCCACAAGGTTTTGCCGAGATGCAAGGCATGTGGGCGCGTGTGGAAACCCCGCCAGAGCAGACCCCGCAGGGGAATGAACAGCCCGTGGATTACCCGCTTGGCACCGCGCGCGGCCAAGTGCATGAGAACTATATCATCGCCCAAACGGCTACTGGCATGGTTATCGTTGACCAGCATGCGGCGCACGAGCGGCTTGTATACGAAAAGCTGAAAAACCAGATGGCCACCAACGGTGTGCCGGCGCAGGCGTTGTTGATCCCTGAAATCATCGCGCTCTCCAGCTCGGACCGCGCGGCAATTCTGGCCGTTGCAGAAGAGCTTGCGCAATTCGGTCTAGGGATTGAACCTTTCGGCGGTGACGCCATCGCCGTGCGCGAAACCCCTGCTATTCTGGGAGAAGTGAACGCAGAGGCGATGATCCGTGACATTCTGGACGAACTGGAGGGCGAGGGCGAAAGTCTGTTGGTTCAGGCACGCATTGAGGCGATCCTAAGTCGCGTTGCCTGCCACGGCTCCATCCGCTCGGGACGTTGGATGCGCGCCGAAGAGATGAACGCGCTGCTGCGCGAGATGGAGGCCACTCCCCATTCCGGACAGTGCAACCATGGGCGCCCAACCTATGTGGAGCTAAAGCTTAGCGATATCGAGCGGTTGTTCGGCCGGACATGATCCAAATTGGCGAAGCGCAGTTTGACCTAAGCGATCCAGTCACACTGGCGGTGTTCGTTTGTGGTGGCGTGTTGGGGCTGATCCTTTTGCTACTGGTCTTCATGCTTTTTCGCCCATCGCGCATACCTGCACCACTGGCGCTGCAACTACGGGCGCTGGGCAGCGGACAAGAGCAGCTGCGCGGAAACCTGCAAACCGTCTCGGACACACAAGCCAACGCACAAACCCAGCTAATCCAAAGCCTCGAGACACGGCTCGCCACTGTGCAACTCCAGATGCAGCAACAGCTTGCGCAGATGCAGGAACGCACGAACCAAAGCTTGCACGGGAGCGCACAACGCACGACCACCAGCCTCACCCAGCTTCAAGAGCGGCTGCGCGCCATCGACAAGGCGCAGGACAATATAACGAAGCTTTCTGGCGATGTGCTGTCCTTGCAGGATATCCTGAGCAACAAGCAAACACGCGGTGCTTTTGGGGAAATCCAGTTGAATGACATCGTGTCCAAGGCACTGCCGACTGACAGCTATGACATGCAAAAGACGCTCAGCAATGGCCGCCGGGCGGACTGTTTGATCCACTTGCCCAATCCGCCCGGTCCCATTGTCATCGATGCGAAGTTTCCGCTGGAGGCATATGAAGCCTTGCACCGTGCGCAGACGGATTGGGAGCTGAAATCAGCTGTGGCTAACATGCGGACATCGGTGCGCAAACACATCCGCGACATCAGTGAAAAGTACATTTTGGACGGCGAAACCGCCGATGGCGCGTTGATGTTCCTGCCGTCCGAGGCGGTCTATGCAGAGTTGCACGCAAACTTCCCCGAACTCGTCCGCGAAGGGTTCGAGGCGCACGTCTGGATTGTCTCGCCGACCACTTGCATGGCAACGCTGCACACCATGCGCGCGATTCTGAAAGATGCGCGGATGCGCGAACAAGCGGGCGAAATTCGCAAGACCCTGCGGCTCCTTCACCGCGATGTAGAGCTGGTGGTGTCGCGTGTGGGAAAGTTGGATACGCACTTCCGTCAGGCCCGCGAGGACCTTGAAGGGATCGGCACCGCCGCCGAACGGGCGGGGAAACGCGCAGCCAAGCTGGATAACTTTGATTTTGAAGAGATCGAGACTGAACCGCCCGCCCCCATCCTGTCGCCAGTAAAAGGTACTTTGAACTCATGACTGCTCCAGTCCCTGACATCAGCGCTGTATCTCTTGAGGCGATCCGCGCGACCACGGCCTCCTTGTCCGCCGACATCAGGCGCACGCCTTGCCTCACGCTCGACTCTGGTCTGATGGCCCGTATTTTGGGCGGAGGAGCGGCGGTTCTCAAGCTGGAGTGTTTCCAGCACACCGGCACATTCAAAGCACGGGGCGCCTTGTCTGTTGCACGCAGTCTTGATGCCGATCAGCGCGGCCGCGGGATCACGGCTGCCAGCGCAGGTAACCACGCGATTGCCGCTGCTTGGGCCGCGCGGCAAGTTGGCGCTTCGGCAAAGGTTGTCATCCAGTCCAATGCAAATCCGTTTCGCGTGGCGCTTGCACAGGCTGAGGGCGCTGACGTGATCATGAAAGCCCCCGGAGCGGAGACTTTCGCTGAGGCAGAGCGTTTGGTTCGCGAGGAAGGGCGTACGTTCATCCATCCCTTCGAGGGGCCTCTGACCTCACGTGGTACAGCGGGTGTCGGTTTGGAGCTGATGGAGGATGCGCCTGATCTGGATGCGGTCGTGGTGTCCATTGGTGGCGGCGGGTTAATCAGTGGCATCGCTGCCGCGGTCAAGCAGATCAACCCTGCCTGCAAGGTTTACGGCGTTGAACCCAAGGGCGCGGCGAGTATGCACGCGTCGCTCGCCAGCGGAGCGCCCGTCCATCTTGATCACGTGATTACCATCGCCGATAGCCTTGGCGCGCCGATGTCGTTGCCCCTCGGCCATGCGCTGTGCACTGCTTATGTTGATGAAGTGGTGCTGCTGGATGATGATAGTATTTGTGCCGGCATGGTGGCGTTCCAGCAAGAGGCAAAACTGGCGGTAGAGCCGGCGGCGGGTGCTGCCCTTGCTGCTGTATTGGGTCCGCTACGCGAGCGGCTGCAGGGTAAGCGTGTGGGCGTCATCGTTTGCGGGGCAAACATTGATTCAGAAACCTATCTGCGCTTGATGGCGCAGGGACAAAACCGGTTTGACGCCCTCACTGCAAGTTAGGCGGGCCTAGATACGTATGATCTTTTGCCAGATGCGCGGTAGAAAGCCTGAAAACCGCAGCGGCGCATCTGTCACCGCAAGGCAAATGCAATCCTCGTGAATGTCTGCCACCGGAATATGCTGAACATCGCTGTCCGCAATTTCAATGTCCCCACGCGCAAAGTAGTCGTCTTCGTCTTGAAACGCCCCTTTCAACACCAACGTCATCTCTGTGCCGTGGTGTCCGTGATCCGGCATTGCCGCCCCTGCCGGAATAGACAGCAGACGTGCGGTCGCTCCCTTTGAGGTCCGCAGTATCGCCTGTTTGACGCCCATCCCAACGGGCCGCCAACGGATGCTTTCCAGATCGCCCCCGATATAGCTGTGTAGCGGCGCGGGAATATCACCCGATCCCACATGTCGGACGGGAGCGTCAAATTCATTATCCAAAAGTGCCAAGGTTTGATCGAGCGAGCCCTCCGACAACGGCGCTGCTTCATCGTACAGCAATGCACCGCCTACAGTATCATAGGCCTGCGCCGCAGCGCGGCAGGTATCGCAGAGCGACACATGCGTTGCCACGATAAGGTTGAAGGCCTCTTTCAGCGTGCCGGCCGAATAGGCCATAAGAGTGGCTTCATCAAGGTGATGCTTGATCGCGGTGGTCGTTTGGGGTGTGTTTGTATTGATCATATCAACTACTTCATTGCATGGCGCAGGCGGTCCAGCGCGAGACGAATTCGGGATTTAATGGTGCCAAGTGGCAGCCCGGTGATCTTGGCGATTTCAGCTTGGGTCATGTCGCCGAAATAGGCTTGTTCTATCAGCTTGCGCTGGTTCTGCGGCAGATCGGCAATCGCCCTCACCAGCCGTGTGCTTTCTTGTTGAAGCTCTATTACCTCAGATTGATCGGGTTCCGGTTCAGGGCCCCAGGGAAGGTCTTCGGGTTCGGGGCGCCGATCACGGCGTAGCATATCGATGCGACGATTTCGGGCGATAGTGAACACCCAAGTGGACACTGACGCGCGGGTCGGGTCGAACTGGTCCGCTTTGCGCCACAAGGTCGTCATCACGTCCTGTGCACATTCTTCAGCTGTCGTGCCATCGGCGCCTGATTTGATGAGGTACCCCTTGATACGTGGCGCGAAATGCTCGAACAACGCCGCAAAAGCTTGCTTGTCGCGGTTGTCACGCACGCGCAGCATCTCGTCTATCCAGATAGGTTGGGCTGATGTCGGCTTGTTTTTGTTCACGCGTCGGCGCCCCGAATTGTTCACTGGCCCTGCCAAAGCTGTCGTTGACGATAGGCTCAGGCTGTGGGGCATTTTGCGCGAAGATGTCTGACTGCAAACTAACATGTAGGTAATACGGAGCAAGGCGGTAGTTGGATCAAAAAAAATGAATTCTGAAACTCATTTACATCCAAAGCCGTATCTGGCCCGTATACCTCCGGAACATCACGCAAACAGGACACCACCTAGAAATGACATTTGACGCGCCGCAGGATTCTTTTCAAACCTTTTCACCAAAGGCCCGTCGTGTCGCTGTGATCGGGGGCGGGATTTCCGGCATGGGCGCTGCACATATGCTGTCGCCCGATCATCAAGTCACTTTGTTTGAAAGTGGCGCGCGACTGGGTGGCCATGCGCGCACCGTAATTGCGGGCAAGAATGGCGATCAGCCCGTTGATACGGGGTTCATTGTCTTCAACTACGCCAACTATCCACATTTGGCCGCGTTGTTCAAAGAACTGGACGTGCCGGTCGTCCCATCCAACATGAGCTTTGGCGCTTCTTTTGACGGTGGGCGGCTTGAATATGCTCTGACCAGTCTGAACGCCATCTTTGCGCAACGCAGCAACCTTGTTAATCCGAGATTCCTCGGGATGCTGCGCGATGTGGTGAAATTCAATAAAAATGCGCTGGCGCTGGCGCAGGATAAATCCCTTAGTCTGGGTGAGTTTCTGGCAAAGCTCGGGACCGGAGATTATTTCCGCGATCACTATCTGCTGCCGTTTTCCGGTGCGATTTGGTCAACGCCAGTGGAAAAGGTCATGGATTTCCCGGCCCACGCTCTCATCAGTTTTTTCGAAAATCACGCACTGCTGGGGTATTCCGGCCAGCACCAATGGTACACGGTTCAGGCAGGTTCGATCTCTTATGTGAACCGTGTCGAAGCGGCGCTGAAACGAAACGGTGTTGATGTTCGGCTAAACGCGGGCGTTCAAGGTGTGCGGCGCACCGTGCTGGGCGTAGAGGTGAAGGCTTTCGGCGGTGAGTGGGAAGCCTTTGACGATGTTGTGATGGCAACCCATTCCGATGACAGTCTTGCAATGCTGACGGATGCCTCATCAGCCGAGAAGGCAGCGCTGGGCGCAATTGCCTACCAGCCCAATGACATCGTTTTGCATGCCGATACCTCGATCATGCCGAAGCGTCGCGCCACTTGGGCGTCATGGGTCTATACCGAAGACGCGCGGGTCAAATCGGACCGCATTGATCTCACCTATTGGATGAACTCGCTTCAGCCGATCCCCGAGAGTGATCCACATTTTGTCACACTCAACACCAAGCGCACCATACGCGAAGAGCTGATCTATGATCAGGTGACACTGCGGCACCCTGTCTATGATCTGGCAGCGTTGGATGCACAGGGGGCAATGCGGCAAATGAACGGACAAAACCGGACGTGGTTCTGTGGCGCATGGATGCGCAACGGATTTCACGAAGACGGGCTGGCAAGCGCCGTAGACGTCGTGACAGCGATCAAAAGCGCGGCACCAAAAGCGATGGCCGCAGAGTGAGCACAGGTGTCGATCATATCGTTGGCCAAACCTATCATGGCCGTAAGGGCAAGGTAGAGAACGCTTTTCGCTATTCCATCGATTATCTCTTGCTGGATGCAGAGGCCGAGATCAGCGGACCAAGCCTTTTCGCCCGCAACGGGCGCGGTCTGACATCGCTACACGACAGTGATCATGGTGGCGCACCGGGGCAGGGTCGCGGGGCAGCTTGGGTGCGCGATGTGCTGGAGCAGTATCAGATCAACGGCATCACCCGTATCGAGATTTTGGCGCAGCCGCGCGTGCTGGGGCATGTGTTTAATCCGGTCAGCTTCTGGCTGTGTCGCCGCGACGACGATGCGCTGGTGGCTGTAATTTCAGAGGTGACCAACACGTATGGTGACCGTCATAGCTATCTTTGTCATCACCCTGACATGCGTGAAATTTCCCGTAGTGACCAGTTGCATGCCACCAAGATTTTGCACGTCTCTCCGTTTCAGCCAATCGAGGGCGACTATACTTTCCGCTTCGATATCACCGACACGCGCATCGGGATCTGGATCGACTATGGACGCGCCACCGGCGGATTAATTGCAACGCTCACCGGCAAGCGTGCGCCGCTCAGCAACGCCGGTATCCTGCGCAGCTTCCTACGCCGGCCTTTTGGCGCGCGGCGGGTGTTGGCGCTGATCCACTGGCAGGCTCTTAAACTTTGGTTCAAAGGAGCGGCGTTTCGGGGAAGGCCGGAGGCGCCACAAGACGAAGTCTCTAAAGGATGAGAACGGCCGTCTCAGAACGTTTGCCGTCTTATGCATTTTTTGCAGCCTTGCTGGCGTGCGCTGGCCTGCCAATTTATATCCATGCGCCTAAATTTTATGTAGATGAATACGGCGTGTCGCTTACTGCATTAGGCGCGGTGCTATTTGGGCTGCGCCTGTTGGATGTGGTTCAGGATCCGCTATTGGCTAGGTTGTCAGAGCGGCTGCGCGACCAGCGAGGTCTTGCTGTTGGTCTGGGCTGTGCGGTGATCGCTGCGTCCATGCTTGGCCTTTTTGCCGTTCCGCCAATGACTGGACCGCTGGTCTGGTTCGGCATCATGCTCACCCTCGTTTTTTCTGCCTTCAGCTTTTTGACGATCTGCTTTTACGCTCAGGGCGTAGCAAAGGCGGACAGGTTGGAAGGGAAGGGCCACCTGCGTCTTGCCCGTTGGCGCGAGACGGGTGCGCTGCTGGGGGTCTGTGCTGCCTCGGTTGCGCCGGTAGCGCTTGGTCTGGTGACAGGCGCGCCGTTTACCGGCTTTGCCATAGGCTTTGCTGTGTTGGCGGTTGCCGCAGCTATGGCGATGCGCGGTGAATGGGTATCGGTGGATGTACCGCCGAGCACGGGCTTCGGCACGGTACTGCGTGATCCACTGGCGAGACGGCTATTGTTTATCGCACTGCTGAATGCAGCCCCTGTTGCGGTCAGCTCTACCCTGTTTTTGTTCTACGTCGAGAGCGCGCTGGGCGCGCCGGGGTTCGAGGGGCCTTTGCTGCTGTTGTTCTTTTTGTCAGCAGCAGCGGCGGCCCCTGTTTGGGGGATGCTGGCAGAGCGTTTCGACACAAAACCGGTGCTGCTGGCTGCGATGATACTGGCCATTTTTGCCTTTGGCGGCGCGCTGTTCCTGGGGGTGGGCGACCAATGGTGGTTCGCGCTAGTTTGTGTGGCTTCAGGTGCCGCGATGGGGGCTGACCTTACACTTTTACCGGCGCTTTTCGCGACACGCATGGGGCAGATTGCGCCATCTGCAGCAGAAGGTTTCGGTTTGTGGTCATTTGTTTCCAAGTTTACCTTGGCACTGTCCGCTGCCATCCTACTTCCTTCACTAGAAGGGGCGGGGTACGTAAGCGGGGCACAAACCCCACCGCCCGAAAAGGCCGTGGATCTGTTGCGGTTGCTGTACGCAGGCGTGCCATGTGTGCTGAAACTTGCCGCCATCTATTTGCTGTGGCGTACAACGCTGGATAGGACACCTCATGAATGAAGCTGGATTTTTCTTTTTGCTGGGCGCTGCGGTTGTCTTGTTCTTGAAGGTGCTGCGCCGTCGGGTTGCGGATTTTTCCGGCCAAAAGGCAGATGATTATGCCGATGACTTCCCGCGTTTTGATATGCGTGAACATCTGAACGGGCCGATGCAATGCGATGGCGTGATCTTTGGTCCGCTCGGTCGCGTTACCAGCACGTTCGAGGCGGATTTCGACATCGTGTGGGAGGGAAACCAGTGCACGATGAAGGAACATTTTCAGTACAATGACGGATCGACACAAGACCGCGAATGGCGGCTTGAGCTTGATGATGACGGCGGGTTCAAGGCCTATGCCGATGATGTGCCGGGCATGGCGTCCGGCGAAATTGCGGGGCCAGCAGTATTGTTCAACTACAAGATTACGCTGCCTCCGGAATCCGGTAGCCATACGTTGAAGGCTTTTGACTGTATGTATCTCACGAAGAACGGCACGATCGTGAACCGGAGCCAATTCCGCAAGTTTGGTTTTCGTGTCGCGGAACTCGTGGCGACGATAAAGAAAAAGGAAGCAGCATGACACAATGGCAAGGAAAACGATATTGGCTGGTGGGCGCAAGTGACGGATTGGGCGCCGCTTTGGCGCAGCGGCTGAGCAGCGCTGGTGCAGAGGTCATTCTGTCGGCCCGTTCCGAGGACAAGCTTGCTGCGCTTGCAGATAGGTTGCCCGGCAAAGCGCGGGTGGTGACGCTGGATGTGTCGGATGAAGCCAGTGTGGCGAAAGCGGCCGAAGACGTGGGGGCGGTAGACGGCGTTGTCTATCTGGCAGGTGTCTATTGGCCCTTCGGTGCCAAAGAGTGGAACGCCGAACAAGGTGTCGCGATGGCGGACGTCAACTTTACCGGTCTTATGCGGGTGATGGGACAGGTCGTGCCAGATATGGTTGGGCGCGATGAGGGGCATATTGTTATTACCTCCAGCCTGACAGGTTTTCGGGGCTTGCCCGGCTCTATCGGATATACGGCGTCTAAGGCCGCGACAATGTCATTGGCTGAATGTATGTATGCGGACCTGCGCAAGACAGGTGTTAAAGTTCAGGTCGTCAATCCGGGTTTCATCAAGACACAGCTCACCGACAAGAACGATTTCAAGATGCCATTCATGATGTCGCCCGAAGACGCAGCGCGTGAAGTGTTCGAGCATATGAACTCTGACAAGTTCAAGAAAAGCTTTCCGTTTGCGTTCTCATTGGTGTTTCGCGCCAGCCAGTTCCTGCCGGACTGGCTCTACTTCCGTATCTTCAGCTAGGCGGGGCACCTGTGATGTGACCGCCATGTGCCGCCCCTAGGGGCGGCATTACATTTTTTAGGCTGTGTGCGTTTCCAGGTGTGTTGTCCGCATTGTAGCTCTAAGCGCGTCGCGGGCGTCAGATCATGCCTTTGGTTCGGAGCGCCCTTACGCTGTCGCGGTCATCCATTCGCGCCATGAAGGCGGTGATTTTGGGGAACTCAGAGACCGAGACGCCGTCTCCTGCAAGCCAGTTGCAGACCACAAACAGGTAGGCATCCGCTATCGTAAAATCAGCACCGCAGACATAGTCACCGCGCAGGCATTCGGTCTCTACGTATGCGGCACAGGCAATCATGGTTTCAGGTACCTTGGCTGCCATGTCAGCATGGCTTTCGGGGCTGTCAGCCCAGCGGTTGCCGCGCATCTTGTGGGCGTGCGCTACGTGCATGGTTGAGGCCAGATAATACATGACGCTGCGCATGTGGGCCGCTGTCTTGGGGGACGCGGGAATCAGGTTGGCCTCTGGCGCCAGTGCAGCGATGTAATCAAGCAGCGCGCCGGTTTCTGTCAGGATAGCACCGTCCTCCAGCACAAGTGCAGGCACACGGCCTTTGGGATTGATGGACAAATACTCGGGCTTGGTCTGGTCGGCTGTGGCAAAGTCGACTTTGGTCAAGCGATGGTCCAATCCCGCTTCAAGCAGCGCAATGGCCGGTGCAATGGAGATCGTACCGTTTGTATAATAGAGATTCATCAGTGGCCCTTTCAGATATTGGTTTTCGACAGGCTGCGGTCCGGCGTGTCGAGGTGTGGAGTGGCGTTGAACAACACCGGTGAGAGATGTTCCCCGATGAAGTGGAATTGGTGCAGGGACGTGTGAAAGATCGCAATTGCCATGCGGGCGGTCGCTGCCACGCCAAGCTCCATCTGCTGGGCCAGTGCGTTCGCAATTAACCCGCCAGAGGTTACGACCAGCGCTGGACCGGTGCCCGCAGCGATGTCTGCCAGCGCATCGCGAATGCGGCTTTGGAAATAGGCATAGGTTTCGGGCGCGCCTTCCAGCTTGTCGTCTTTCCAGTGCTGGAACACGGTGGGCAGGTGGCTGATGAAGTCCGCCTGTTCTTTCGGGAAGGGGATGTTGTGTTGTTCGGTTAGCAGGTGGGCCAGCGTAAAATACTCAAGCTCGTTCAGGCGTTCGTCACGGATGGGAGTGAGGTCTGTGCCCAGTCCGTCTGCTGTCTCGATGTGTCGGCGCAGGGTGCCGGTGTACAGGCGCGTGTGGTGGGCGCGCGTGTCGCGCAGGTGTGCGCCCAGCCATTGTGCCTGCTGGTGGCCCAGATCGCTCAGCCGGTCATAGCTGGCCTCGTCTGTTGCGGTGGAATTGGCCTGACCGTGACGGATAAGGGTGAGTGTCGACATGCATGCTCCTGCTCTTTGCGGTCTTGATACGGGAGGCAGATAGGCAGGGAAAGGGGCCTATAGGAAACCTGATGTGTCGCGCATGGCGGAAATGCGAGGTGCGGTGTCGGGAACGACCTTCCGACAATGGGTCTGCACGTTTAGAACCGTGGAAAGCGCTTTGGAGGAAAATCGTTATGACGGATAAGGTCAAATTTACGCTTGATGGGGAGACCGTCGAGGCGGAAGCCGGACTGACGATTTGGGAAGTGGCCAATGGCCGCGGGCTGAAAATCCCCCATCTGTGCCACAAACCCGCCCCCGGCTACCGTTCGGACGGCAATTGTCGCGCCTGCATGGTCGAGATCGAGGGCGAGCGTACTCTTGCGGCGTCCTGCATTCGCGAACCTTCCGAAGGCATGGTCGTTACCACGAACAACGCCCGCGCTGAAAACGCTCGAAAGATGGTGGTTGAACTGCTGATGACCGATCACCCGGAGCATGATGTGGCCCATGACAAGTCCAGTCACATGTGGGACATGGCAGCACTCAATGGTGTTGAAGAAAGCCGCTTTCCCAAGCTTGAAGAAGGCCGCATTCCGCTGCTGGATGACAGCCACGTTGCAATGCGGGTGAACCTTGATGCCTGTATCTCGTGTGGATTGTGTGTGCGGGCCTGCCGCGAAGTGCAGGTGAATGACGTGATCGGCATGTCTGGTCGTGGCCACGACAGCTATCCCACTTTCGATATGGCTGATCCCATGGGCGATTCGACCTGCGTGGCATGCGGCGAATGCGTGCAGGCTTGCCCGACGGGCGCCTTGATGCCAGCCAGTGTGCTGGACGCGGATCAGGTGGGCGACAGTGCCGACTTTGACCGCGAAGTCGAAAGCATTTGCCCCTTCTGTGGCGTTGGCTGCCAGATCTCCCTCAAGATCAAGGACGATAAGGTTAAATACGTCGATGGCATCAACGGCCCCGCGAACGAAGGGCGTCTGTGTGTCAAAGGGCGCTTTGGCTTTGACTATATCCACCATCCCCACCGCCTGACCAAGCCGTTGATCCGGCGTGAAGACGCGCCTGCAAAAGGTCTGAATGTGGACCCCGGAAATTATCTGGAGTTCTTCCGCGAGGCGACTTGGGATGAAGCGTTGGATGCGGCAGCAAAGGGTCTAAAGAACATTGGTGGCACGGGTGTGGCTGGTTTCGGCTCTGCCAAATGCACGAATGAGGAAGCCTATCTGTTCCAAAAAATCATCCGTCAGGGATTTGGCCACAATAACGTCGATCACTGCACGCGCCTGTGTCATGCGTCATCGGTGTCTGCGTTGCTGGAAAACGTGGGCTCCGGTGCTGTTTCCGCGACGTTTAACGAGATCGAGAATGCTGATGTGGCCATCGTGATCGGGGCCAACCCGACCGAGAACCACCCCGTTGCGGCGACCTATTTCAAACAGTTCACCAAACGCGGCGGCAAGCTTATCGTGATGGATCCCCGCGGTCAGGCGCTCAAACGCTTTGCTTACCAAATGTGTCAGTTCCGGCCCGGTACCGATGTGTCCATGCTCAACGCGATCATGAACGTGATCGTTGAGGAGGAGCTGTACGACCGTCAGTACATTCAAGCCTATACAGAGAACTGGGAGGCCGAGAAAGCGCACCTCAAGGATTTCACACCCGAGAAAATGTCCGAGATTTGTGGCATCTCTGCCGATGTGATCCGCGATGTGGCTCGCACCTTTGCCGGTGCGAAAGCCGGGATGATTTTCTGGGGCATGGGCGTCAGCCAGCACATCCACGGCACCGATAATGCACGTTGCCTTATCAGCCTTGCGTTGATGACCGGACATGTCGGCCGCCCTGGCGCTGGCCTGCACCCGCTGCGTGGCCAGAACAACGTACAGGGGGCTTCTGATGCGGGGATGATCCCGATGTTCCTGCCGGATTATCAATCGGTCACTGATGACGGTGTGCGCTCTGCCTTCACAGAGGTGTGGGAAAGCGGTGATTTCAGTGCCGAAAAGGGCCTGACCGTGACCGAAATCCTCGACGCTGTGCATGATGGCGACATCAAGGGGATGTACATTCTGGGTGAAAATCCCGCCATGTCCGACCCCGATGTCGAACACGCACGTGATGCGCTCGCGAAGCTGGAGCATCTGGTCGTTCAAGACATCTTCATCACCGAAACGGCAAACTTTGCCGATGTGATCCTGCCCGCCAGCGCGTTTGCCGAAAAGTCCGGCACCGTGACCAACACCAACCGTCAGGTCCAGATGGGCCGTGTCGCGGTTCCGCCCCCTGGCGACGCGCGCGAGGATTGGTGGATCGAGGTCGAGCTGGCTAAGCGGCTTGGTCTGAACTGGTCTTATACCTCTCCGGCGGAAGTTTTCGCAGAGATGAAGCTGAACATGGGGTCGCTTAACAACATCACATGGGACCGACTGGAGGCGCGGAACGCAGTGACCTACCCGTCGCTCAGCCCTGAAGATCCCGGTCAGGCGATTGTGTTCACGGATGGCTTCCCCCGTTCCGGTGGGCGTGCGCGATTTACCCCTGCCAGCATCATCGCGCCCGATGATACACCCGATGCGGACTACCCGATGATTTTGACCACGGGTCGCCAGCTAGAGCATTGGCACACCGGTTCAATGACGCGGCGGGCCAGTGTGCTTGACGGGTTGGAGCCTGAGGCAAACTGTTCGCTGCATCCATCCACCTTGCGCAAGCTTGGGGTTGAGCCGGGCGATCTTGTGCGCCTGTCCACAAAGCGTGGTAGTATCGAGATCATGGCACGGATGGACCGTGCTGTTTCACCCGACATGGTGTTTCTGCCCTTCGCTTATGTTGAGGCGGCAGCGAATATTTTGACCAATCCGGCTGTTGACCCTTATGGCAAGATTCCGGAATTTAAATTCTCGGCTGTCAAAGTCGAAGCGGTGGAGGCGTCTGTCGCGGCCGAGTAACGAAGGAAGTGCGATGCAGGTAGATGGACAGCGGTTTCTGGCAGACTTGCACAAGTTGCGGTCATTCGGGGCCAGCGGTGACGGCAAAGGCGTCGTGCGCCCCGCCTATTCCGAGGCAGATAGCGCCGCGCGGGCATGGCTGGCTGCACGGATGGTCGAAGCAGGTTTGCGGGTCGAGACCGATGCGATGGGAAACCTGTTCGGCTTGGCTGACGGGCCATCGCTGCTGCTGGGTTCTCACAGTGATAGCCAGCCAGAGGGCGGTTGGCTGGACGGCGCGCTGGGCGTAATCGCAGCGCTGGAGGTTGCGCGCAGCGCCGACACCCCGGTTTCGGTCGTGTCTTTTCAGGATGAAGAGGGCCGGTTCGGCGTGACTACAGGCAGTGCGGTCTGGTCAGGTCAGCTAGACCTCGCAGCGGCTGACCTGCTGCTTGATCACAGTGGCGTGGCTCTGGGTCAGGCACGGCAGGTGATCAACGCGACTGGCAACGTGGACCCCGCGCAATTCACCGGCTTCATCGAGATGCACATTGAGCAGGGTCCGGTTCTAGACACGACCGCTGAGCGGATCGGCGTGGTATCTGACATCGTCGGTATCCGCGACATGAAGATCACGTTTCAAGGCCAGCAGAATCATGCCGGCACCACGCCAATGCACCTGCGGCGCGATGCGTTTCAGGCCGTTTCTGAATTCAATCACACACTGACCGAGCGTTTTGCCAATGTGGTGACGCCTGCGACTGTTTGGACGATTGGTCATCTAAGCTTGCATCCTAACGCCTCCTCCATCGTTCCGGGAAAAGCTGTGTTCTCCATGCAGTGGCGCGATGGGGATGCTGACCGATTGGGGCGGATGGAGCAGATTATCCGCACTCTGGCGCAAGAGGTTGCTCAGGCGCAGGGGATGGAGGTTTCCTTTGGCGCCATGTTGGGACTAGAGCCTGTTAAGATGGATGCGCGGTTACGTCAGGCATTGGAGAGCAGTGCGGAAAAGCACGCCCATGGCGGCTGGCGCGTGATGCCTTCGGGTGCGTTGCATGACGCGACAAACGTTTCGCGGTTGATGCCAGTAGCGATGTTGTTTGTGCCTTCTATCGGGGGGATCAGTCATGCGTTTGAGGAAGACACGGCCGAGGCCGATCTGGTGCTGGGGCTTGAAGTTTTGGCGGATGCAGTAGCAACGTTGCACCGCTAGGCAAGGCGGCTCAGACCCATGCCACCTCACCCAAAAAGATATACCCCGCGCCATAGATTGTTTTGATCAGCTGCGGATTTTTCGGGTCTTCGCGCAATTTTGTGCGCAGCCGCGATATGCGTACATCCATCGCACGGTCAAAGCTTTCTGATGCCGCGCCGCCAAGGCTTTCTTGCATTTGTGCGCGGCTGATCAGGCGCTTGGGAGCATCCAGGAAAAGCCGCAGCACCTCTCCTTCGGCATGGCTGAAAGGTGTTTCAATCCCTTCGGCGTCTTCAAGAACGTAGCGGTCAAAATGTGCGGTCCAGCCGTTAAAGGCGGCGCTGTTGCTGGCCCGTGTGGGTGTGCGTGCGCCGCGCAGGCGGGCACGGATGCGGGCAACAACTTCGGCAGGATCAAAAGGTTTGCTGATATAATCATCCGCCCCGAGCTCTAGCCCGGTCACACGGTCCTGCACCTGCGCGCGTCCCGATATGATGATCACCACAGCGCCCTGTTCCAGCGCCAGACGGTGCACCAGCGTTAGCCCGTCTGTATCGGGCAGGGACAGGTCCACGAGGCAGACATCGGGTGTGCGTTTGGCCAGTGCTGCCTCAAACGCAGACGCGCGACCAAAGCTTTGCGTATCAAAACCCGCCTCTTGCAGGACATCTGACAAAAGCGTGCGAATCTCGGGCTCGTCATCAAGAATGCTGACCAGTGGTTTCGTCATTTGGTGACTGCCTTTGCTGGAGTTATGAGGGTCGAAAGATCTTCGGTGGTGAAGGGTTTGCGCAGCACGGGGGCGTATTTTTGCGCCTCTAGAAACAGCGGCGCATCTGGCGGCAGTGAGGTCATCAACACCAGCGGTGGACTGTCTGGCCCGAGGCGACGCGCCAGATCAGTGCCGGTGCTGTCACCTTCTAGTTGCAGATCGCTAAGGATCAACGCGATATCGGGCAGATCAGCAAGCAGCGCGGTTGCTTCATCCGCCGAGGCAGCCTCGATCACGGAATGGCCAAGCTCCATAAGCATGTCGCGCATCAATGCGCGCAGATCATTTTGATCCTCGACCAACAGCGCCAGGCCGGTGGTTGCAGGGACAGCCGCGCGATAGGGCAGCCGCAAAGTCACCTGCGCGCCGGTTTCTGTATTCGCAAGGCGCAGGTCGCCGCCGGCGAGTTTTGTCATATCGTAGACCATTGGCAGGCCAAGGCCGGAGCCTTCGGCCCCTTTCGTCGTAAAGAACGGATCAAGTCCGCGACTGAGCGCGGCAGTAGAAAAGCCGGGGCCCGTATCGCTGATCAGAAATTCGATCCAGATGTCATGGACGCGGCGCACTGTGATACTGATTGCGCCTTGAGTGCCCATTGCGTCGCGGGCGTTTAGTACAAGGTTCAGCAGGCTGTCTTGTAACATACCACGGTCCAGCAGAACGTGACCTATGTCGGGTATCTGTTGAGAAAGGGTCATCCCTTTCGGCAGTGTCGGTTCGGCCAGCGTCACAAGGTCTTGCACCAGATCTTGCAGATCGGTGGCGGTCGGGCGCAGGCTGCGCGGCCCCGAGATTTGTGCGATAGACGTTAGCAGAGCACCGCCACGCCGTACGGCGGCCAGCGTGCCCTCAATCAAAAGGGCAGCATCGGCGGGCAGAGAGGGCAAGCGACCCAGCCGCGATTGCAGGCCAAGGATGATGGTCAACAGGTTGGAAAAGTCATGGGCCAACCCCGAGGTGATCTGCGCGGCCAGCGCCCGGCGTCGGGTCTGTTGCAGGGCCGCGCGGGTCTGGGTTTCTTCGGTCACGTCCATCGACAGAATATAGACACCGCCTGCACGGTCCGGCGTAAACGCCGTACGGATGCGCCGTGCACTGGTCTCGTCGGTGAATTCCTGCACGGCAGGCGCGCCTTCATAGGCTGTTGTGAGGGCGCCAAGTATCTTGTCGTGGTTGTCTGCGCCCAACACATCGCGGATCGGCTGGCCCAGAATATCAGACGGACGGTGCGGGATGATCGTGCTGAGGCGCTGGTTTGAATAGGTATAGCAGCCAGACGAATCCACATGGGCGATATGAGCCGGCATCATTTCGGTGGTTAGGCGCGCGCGGGCCTCGGAGGCGGTGAGCTGCCGTTTAGTTTCTTCCAGCGCTGTGATCATGGCGGCGCGTTCGCGGTTTGTCTGAGCCAGCTGTTCGGCATGGGCAAGAAGCTGATCACTCAGCGCGTCTGACCGCGCGCGCAATAGCGCTTCTTGGGCCTTCGTAGCTGAGATGTCGGTATAAACGGTGACCCAGCCGCCTTCCGGCAAGGGCGAACCCTCGACCGATATCGTACGGCCATTGGCCCGTGTGCGTTCCATGTAATGCGGCTCAAACGCGCGCGCCTGCTGGGTGCGCTCCTCTACAAAGTTGTCGACGTCATCAATCTCACCATATTCGCCAGTACGCGCGAGATGGGTGATGGTATCGACAAAGTCTGCGCCGGGGGTGACCAGCGCATTGGGCAGGTCGAACATGGTCTGGAATGGTGCGTTGCAAACCACAAGGCGCAGCTCTCGGTCATAGATCGTCAGGGCCTGCCCGATAAGGTTCAGGCCTGCCATGGTCATGGTTTTTGTTTGATCGTTACTCAGTGCCATAGCGTACAGTTTGCACCCGCGTGACAGGGTGTCAAAGGATGAGTGTCGCCTGTTACAATTCGTAAGGATTGTGAAAACATCACGAAAAAGTTGACGCAGATGCTGAGCCTGCCATTCTAAGCGCTACACTGAATCGCGCAAACGCGATCGGCCTGTCAAAAAGGCAGGATAGGGAGGATACACTTTGGCTTTGATACAATGTCCTGCGGGGCAACCTGCGTCTGTACCTGCGCTTTTGCACCGCAATGCAAAGCAGTTCGCTGACGCGCCTGCCTACCGCGAGAAGGAATACGGGATCTGGCAAAGCTGGACCTGGAGCCAGACCCGCGACGAAGTCGAAGCGCTTGCGCTCGGGTTTCTGGAGTTGGGCCTGAACGAGGGTGATTTCGTTTCGATCATCGGGCGCAACCGCCCCTACCTGTATTGGGCGATGATGGCCGCCGAGATGTGTGGCGCTGTACCTGTGCCGCTGTATCAGGACGCCAACGCCGAAGAGATGGCGTATGTGATGAACCATTGCGGCGCGCGCTTTGCCGTCGTCGGCGACCAGGAACAGGTCGACAAAATCACCGATGTCAAAGACCAGCTGCCCGAATTCGAGCGGATGATTTACCTCGATCCGCGTGGCTTGCGCAAATATGATCACGAGCATCTCAACCAGTACCAAGCGGTGCAGGAGATGGGTCGTAAGAACCGCGATAAGCACATCAAGGAGTTGGAAGCACGTCAGGCCAAGCTGAACTATGACAGCACCGGCGTGATGCTTTATACGTCCGGCACAACCGGCAAGCCCAAAGGTGTGGTGCTGAGCAACCGCAACGTCATCGAGACGGCCAAATCCTCGTCCGAGTTCGACAATCTGCGCCAGTCCGATGATATTCTTGCTTACCTGCCTATGGCTTGGGTCGGGGATTTCATTTTCTCGGTGGGGCAGGCGCTTTGGACCGGATTTTGCACCAACTGTCCCGAAAGCGCGGATACGATGCATGTCGATCTGCGTGAAATCGGGCCGACATATTATTTCGCGCCACCACGGGTGTTTGAGACGCAGCTGACCAATGTGATGATCCGCATGGAAGACGCCAGCCGTTTCAAAAAGAAGTTGTTTGACTACTTCATGGCTGTCGCGCGCAAAGTGGGACCGGATATTCTGGACGGCAAGGACGTAGGCTTTGGCGACCGGTTGAAATACAAACTGGGTGAGCTGTTCATTTACGGGCCGCTGAAAAACACACTGGGTTTTAGCCGCGTGCGTGTAGGCTACACCGCGGGTGAGGCGATTGGGCCGGAAATCTTCGATTTTTACCGGTCGTTGGGGATCAACCTCAAACAGCTTTACGGTCAGACTGAAGCAACCGTTTTCATCACAGCACAACCGGACGGTCAGGTACGTAGTGATACCGTTGGCGTGACATGCCCCGGTGTTGAGATCAAGATCGCCGACAATGGTGAAGTCTTCTACCGTTCGCCGGGTGTGTTCGTCGAATACTACAAGAACCCGGAAAGCACGGCCGACACTAAGGACGCCGAGGGCTGGGTTGCCACAGGTGATGCGGGTTTTGTCGAGCCGGACACTGGCCATTTGCGGATTATCGACCGCGCCAAGGATGTGGGTAAGATGGCAAGCGGTGCGTTATTTGCGCCGAAATACGTCGAAAACAAGCTAAAGTTCTTCCCGAACGTTCTGGAGGCGGTCGTCTTTGGTAACGGTAAAGAGCAGTGCACAGCTTTCATCAACATTGATCTGACGGCGGTGGGCAACTGGGCCGAACGGAACAACATCGGGTATGCCTCTTATCAGGAGCTGGCGCGTCACCCGCAAGTGATGCAGCAGATTCAGGAACACGTGGAGGCGGTGAACGCATCGGTGGCTGAAGACGAAATGCTGTCGGGTTGTCAGGTGCACCGCTTTGTTGTGTTGCATAAAGAACTGGATGCAGATGACGGAGAACTGACACGCACGCGCAAAGTGCGCCGCCGGATCATCGAAGAAAAGTATCACGACATCATTACAGCCCTTTACGATGACTCGGAGCAGGTCAGCACCGAGACAGAAGTGACCTATGAAGACGGACGCAAGGGCAGCATCAAGGCGACCCTTGAAGTGCGGTCGGCAAAGGTGTTCGCGGACAACCGCAAGATGGCAGCGGAATGAGGATGGGACGACGCGCGTCTGCGACGACGCCCCGCCCACCCTCCCGTACGGGAATGAGAATGACAGTCAGAATGAAGCAGGGGGGCATCGCGTGAAGGATAACGCCGAGAGTTATGTGACCGCGGACGGGCGCACGATTGGCCCTGTGGTCATGGAGATGAAAAACATCACTCTGCGCTTTGGGGGCGTGGAGGCGATCAAAGATATCTCTTTCGATATTCGTGAGGGTGAGATTCGCGCAATCATCGGGCCGAACGGGGCGGGTAAGTCATCCATGCTCAATGTGATTTCTGGTTTCTATGTGCCGCAGGACGGGGAGGTCTGGTATAAAGGATCCCGCCGTCCCCCCATGAAGCCGTTTCAGGTGGCTGAGCAGGGCATTGCACGGACATTCCAGAACATCGCCTTGTTCGAGGGGATGTCTGTTCTGGACAACGTGATGACCGGTCGCCTGACACACATGAAGACCGGCATGCTGTCCCAGATGCTGTGGAAGGGCTCTGCGGAACGTGAAGAGGTTGCGAACCGCGAAGTGGCCGAAAAGATCATTGATTTTCTTGAAATTCAGGCCATCCGCAAAACCCCCGTTTCACGCCTGCCTTACGGCTTGAAGAAGCGGGTCGAGCTGGCCCGTGCGCTTGCCGCCGAGCCTTCGATCCTGTTGCTGGATGAGCCGATGGCGGGAATGAACGTCGAGGAGAAAGAGGACATGAGCCGCTTTATCCTTGATGTGAATGATGAATTTGGCACCACGATTGCTCTTATCGAGCATGACATGGGTGTTGTGATGGACCTGAGCGACCGTGTGGTCGTGATGGACTACGGCAAAAAGATCGGTGACGGCACGCCGCATGAAGTGCGCAACAATCAGGCAGTGATTGATGCGTATCTGGGTGTGGCACATGATTGATCTCGGAGGAGCTGTGTGATGAACGAACAACTTGCTTTTACAATCGAGGTCTTTGCCAACGGTCTGATGGCCGGGGTGCTTTATGCGCTCGTGGCACTTGGATTTGTACTGATCTATAAGGCGTCCGGTATTTTCAACTATGCCCAAGGGGTTATGGCGCTGTTTGCGGCGATGACGCTGGTCGGCATCCAGAACGGTCAGGTGCCGTTTTCACACCTGATTAACGCGATATTCGGCACGGATGTGCACAAGTTCGGGTGGCATGTGCATTCCTTCCTTGCGATCATTCTGACGGTGTTTGTGATGATCGCGCTGGCGTGGGCCGTGCAGCGGTTTGTGTTCCGCCATTTGGTGGGCCAAGAGCCGATCATTCTGTTCATGGCGACCATCGGTCTGGCCTACTTCCTTGAAGGTGTTGCGGATTTGATGTGGGGCTCCGAGCTGAAGGCGTTGGACGTCTGTGCCGCTGAAGGTGCGTGTCTGCCGCAAGGCATGAATATGTGGCTGGAAGGCACGACCTACGAAGCGTTCGGTTATGGATTTTTCATTGATAACCTCGACATCGTAGCAAGCATTATCGCGGCGATCCTTGTGGTCGGGTTGGTGATGTTCGCGCAGTACACCAAGCAGGGCCGCGCGATGCGTGCGGTTGCGGATGACCATCAGGCGGCGTTGTCGGTTGGTGTCTCGCTCAACTTTATCTGGATATTGGTCTGGTCGCTGGCGGGGTTTGTTGCCTTGGTCGCGGGGATCATGTGGGGCGCGAAATCCGGTGTTCAGTTCTCGCTGTCGCTGATCGCTTTGAAGGCTTTGCCGGTGCTGATGCTGGGTGGGTTTACCTCCATTCCAGGGGCCATTGTTGGCGGTCTGATCATTGGGGTCGGCGAGAAGTTGTTTGAATTCCTGATTGGTGCGCCCTTCCTTGGCGGTGCGACCGAGAACTGGTTTGCCTACATGCTGGCGCTGTTGTTTCTGGTGTTCCGTCCGCAGGGCCTGTTTGGGGAGAAGATCATTGAGCGTGTTTGATACTGACATGTTGGACCGGACACCGGTGGTTTTCGGCAAGCTAAATAAAGAAGGACGCGCATAATGTTCTACCGTGAAGCAGGCGATTTCAGTACGACCTACGCCGAAGACCAGCAGACGTTCCCGATCAAGTTTGATCGCTACCGCTATTATCTGGTGCTGTTCATTGCGATCTTCGTAGTGCCGTTCGTGCTCAATGACTATTGGGTCAACTCACTCATGATGCCGTTCCTGATCTATTCGATAGCGGCGCTGGGGCTGAATATTCTTGTGGGATATTGCGGTCAGGTTAGCCTTGGGACCGGTGGTTTCATGGCTGTGGGTGCGTATTCTTGCTATAAATTCATGACGGGGGTGGACATTTGGTGGGGCGGTCAACTGCTGTTCCGGCTGCCGGAGTTCAACATCTTTTTCTCGGTCATCATGGGCGGTGTGATGACGGCATTTGTGGGTGTCTTGTTCGGCTTGCCAAGCCTGCGGATCAAGGGGTTCTACCTTGCCGTGGCAACGCTGGCGGCGCAGTTCTTTCTTGTGTGGTTGTTCAACCGTGTGGCTTGGTTCTACAACTACTCCGCTTCCGGCCAGATCAGCGCACCAGAGCGGGACCTGTTTGGTGTGCTTATCACCGGCCCATCCACGACACCTTGGGCGGCATATCTGTTCTGTCTGTTCTTCACGATCATCAGCGCAGTTATTGCCCGCAACCTGACGCGTGGGTCTTCCGGGCGTAAATGGATGGCGATCCGTGATATGGACATCGCGGCTGAAATCATCGGGGTAAACCCGCTGCGCGCCAAGCTGACCGCCTTCATGGTATCAAGCTTCTTTATCGGCATCTCTGGCGCGCTGTTCTTCTCCGTCTATCTGGGCGCTGTGGAAGTAGGCGAGGCCTTTGGTATCCAGAAATCATTCCTTGTTCTGTTCATGATCATCATTGGCGGTCTGGGCAGTATCTTTGGCTCATTCGCGGGGGCGGCTTTCCTTGTGCTGCTGCCGGTCGCGCTCAAAGTGGTTGGTGTGGACTGGTTCGGTTGGCCCACAGATATCGTGGCGCATTTGCAGCTGGTGATTGTTGGCCTGCTGATTATCGTATTCCTGATCGCAGAGCCGCACGGCATCAACCAGCTGTGGCGTGTCGCGAAAGAGAAACTGAGATTGTGGCCCTTCCCGCACTAATGCGGGCAGGCTGCGAATAACGAAGGCGGGACAACCCGCCCATGAAACCAATCGGATAAAATCCAAGGGAGGAAACACCGATGAAATATAAACTAGGTACAATCGCCGTAGCATCCATGATGGCAGCAAGCCCCGTTCTGGCGGACCTTGTGTTCCCATCGCTGAGCTATCGCACTGGCCCCTATGCCGCGGGCGGCATCCCGTTTGCGGATGGTTATGCGGATTACTTCACGATGCTGAACGCACGTGACGGCGGTATCGGCGGCGTTATGACTTCCGTGCCCGAATGTGAGACCGGCTATAACACCGAGAAGGGTGTGGAATGCTACGAGTCGCTCAAAGGCGGCGGCGGTCTGGTGTATCAGCCCCTTTCCACAGGTATCACCTACCAGTTGATCCCGAAAACCACTGCTGATGACATTCCAATGCACACAATGGGCTATGGCCGTACGTCTGCAAAGAATGGCGAAGTGTTCAGCCACACGTTCAACTACCCTGCGAACTACTGGGATGGTGCCTCCGGTGCGATCAACTATCTGCTGGCTGAAAACGGTGGCGATCTGAAGGGCAAGAAAATCGCGCTCGTCTATCACAACTCTGCTTACGGCAAAGAGCCGATCCGCACGCTGACGGACCTGTCCGCCAAGCACGGTTTCGAGTTCAAAGAAGTGCCAGTTGACCACCCCGGTCAGGAGCAGAAGTCCCAGTGGCTGCAAATCCGCCGCGACAAGCCTGATTATGTGATCATGTACGGCTGGGGCGTTATGAACCAGGTTGCGGTTCAGGAAGCTGCGAACATCCGTTTCAACATGGAAAACTTCATTGGTATCTGGTGGTCCGGTTCCGAGAACGACGTGCTGGCAGCAGGCGATGCGGCCAACGGTTATAAGGCGCTGACGTTCCACGGTGTGGGCAGCGACTTCCCTGTCTTCGACGACATCCAGAAGCACGTTGTGGATGCGGGCAAAGCGGCGGGTGCCGGTGACCAGATCGGTACAGTTCTGTATAACCGTGGCCTCTATGCCGCGATGTTGGCTGCCGAAGCTGCGAAAACAGCGCAGGAAATCCACGGTGTTGCCCAGATCAACGCATCCCAGATGCGTGACGGTATGGAAGCACTGGAAATGACCGAAGAGAAGATGGCCGCACTTGGCCTGCCGAACTTTGGTCCTTCGTTCAAAGTGTCCTGCCAGAACCACGGTGGTGACGGCATGGTTGGTGTGACCCAGTGGGATGCATCCTCCAAGACATGGAGCCTGATCTCTGACTTTGGCGCGACAGACAAAGAGCTGATCGACGGTCTGATCGCCGAAGATTCCTCTGCCTATGCTGCGGAAAACAACATTGAGGCCGGCTGTAAGTAAGCTGCCTACCCTCTGGCCGCTGCCCTGCGTGGCGGCCAGAGGATTTCAAAAAATTCAAAGAGGGACCAAGGAACATGTTGGACGCAAACCCCGCTGAAGTGCAGGTCGAAAACCTGCTCGAAGTGAACAACATCGAAGTGATCTACAATCACGTGATCCTTGTTCTCAAGGGCGTGAGCCTTAATGTGCCAAAGGGCGGAATTACCGCGCTTTTGGGCGGCAACGGCGCTGGTAAAACGACCACGCTGAAAGCGATTTCCGGTTTGCTTGCCTCTGAACGCGGCGAAGTGACCAAAGGCTCGATCAAGTATCGCGGCGCCACCATCCAGCATCAGGACCCCGCCGAGACGGTGAAAAAGGGTGTCGTGCAGGTGATGGAAGGCCGCCACTGTTTTGAGCATTTGACCATCGAGGAAAACCTGCTGACAGGCTCCTACACACGGGCAGATGGCAAGGGTGCCATCGCTGCGGATCTTGAGATGGTCTACAACTATTTCCCGCGCTTGCGCGAGCGTCGCAAGTCGCAAGCGGGCTACACGTCGGGTGGTGAGCAACAGATGTGCGCCGTTGGCCGTGCATTGATGAGCCGCCCCGAGACTATCTTGCTTGATGAGCCGTCGATGGGGCTGGCCCCGCAGCTGGTTGAGCAAATCTTTAACATCGTTAAAGAGATCAACGAAAAGGAAGGCGTGACCTTCCTGCTGGCCGAGCAGAACACAAACGTCGCGCTGCGCTTTGCGCATTACGGCTACATTCTTGAAAGTGGTCGCGTCGTGATGGACGGCCCTGCCGATGATCTGCGCGAAAACCAGGATGTGAAAGAATTCTATCTCGGCATGTCGGACGAGGGGCGCAAATCATTCCGTGAAGTTCGCAGCTACCGTCGCCGTAAGCGCTGGTTGTCCTGATATGGAGCCGTCTGCGCATAGCGATGACCCGCATCTTGTTGACCGCGTCGGATGGCTTCGTGCCGCCGTTATGGGGGCCAATGATGGCATCGTTTCTGTAGCTTCGCTTATTGTCGGGGTCGCTGCGGCTGATCCGTCACCGCGTGCAGTCCTGATTGCAGGTGCTGCGGGGCTTGCTGCGGGCGCGATGTCGATGGCAGCAGGCGAATATGTCAGCGTTTCTTCGCAGGCGGATCTTGAGAATGCCGATATCGCCCGTGAGCGGCAGGCGCTGTTGGATGATCCGGCAGGCGAAGAGGCCGAGCTGGCAGAGATTTACGTTGCTCGTGGCCTGTCAGAAGCAACAGCTCGACAGGTGGCACGGGAACTGACTGAAAGTGATGCTTTGGGTGCGCATGTGCGCGATGAGTTGGGGCTGACCGAAGAACAGGCCGCGCAGCCTTTGCTGGCAGCTGTGGCCTCTGCCCTGACGTTCAGCGCCTTTGCTGCGATCCCATTGGTTGCGGCCATGCTTGCCCCCGCGGCGGTGTTGATCCCCGTTGTGGTGATCGTGACGCTAATCGCCCTGACCGGCCTCGGCGCTTTGGGCGCGATCGCAGGAGGGGCGTCGATAGGCCCTGCCGCGTTGCGTGTTGTCGTTTGGGGTGGGCTTGCCATGGCTGTAACCGCCGCCGTCGGACGCCTGTTCGGCGTGGCCGTCTAAAATAATTTCGATAGAACTGATGCGGGCCTTTGCCTGCACGCAAGAACGAGTGACTGATATGAGCTTTTTCGATGATCTGGAAATCCGTAGCGCTGACGCACGCGCCGCTGACATTGCCCGCGCGTTGCCCGAACAGATTGCACGCGCGAAGGCGTTGTCTGGCTATGCGGGGGCGTTAGCCGGCGTTGATCCGGCACAGATCACCAGCATTGACGCACTTGCGGCCCTGCCGGTGCTGCGCAAGTCCGAATTGGGTAAGGCACAGGCTGCTTCTGCGCCCTTCGGCGGCTTTACCACGAAACCCGCGCATGGATTCAGCCATGTGTTCCAGTCCCCCGGTCCGATTTATGAACCTTCCTCTACTGACCCTGACTGGTGGCGCATGGGGCGCTTTCTGCACGCCATAGGGATCGGTGAAGGTGATATTGTCCACAACTGCTTTGGCTACCACCTGACCCCGGCGGGTATGATTTTTGAGAGTGGCGCGCGGGCCGTTGGCGCCGCTGTGCTGCCAGCCGGCACCGGCCAGACAGAGCTTCAGGTTATCGCTGCCCGTGACATCGGCACGACGGCCTATGCTGGCACGCCCGACTACCTCAAGATCATTCTTGAGAAGGCCGATGAGATGGGCGTCACCCTTGGGATTACCCGCGCTGCCGTTGGTGGCGGCGCTCTCTTCCCCAGCTTGCGCGCTTGGTACACCGAACGCGGCATCACCTGTTTGCAGTGCTATGCCACGGCGGATCTGGGCAATATCGCCTACGAATCCCCCGCGGCTGAGGGCATGATCGTGGACGAGAATGTGATCGTTGAAATTGTAACGCCCGGCACAGGAATTCCTGTGGCCGAAGGCGAGGTCGGCGAGGTTGTCGTGACCACGTTGAACCCCGACTATCCATTGATCCGCTTTGCAACAGGTGATCTGAGCGCGGTTATGGCGGGGCAAAGCCCCTGTGGCCGGACCAATATGCGCATCAAAGGCTGGATGGGCCGCGCTGACCAGACCACCAAGATCAAAGGCATGTTTGTGCGCCCCGAACAGGTGGCGCAATTGGTCGCGCATCATGATGAGATTACCCGCGCGCGGGTTGTTGCCTCTCGCGAGGCAGAGCAGGACGTGATGACCGTCATGATCGAAAGCGATGCGCCCGATAGGGATGCTTACGCCCAGTCGGTGAGTGAGCTTCTGAAGCTTAAAGGCCGGGTCGAAGTCGTCGCCACGGGGAGCCTGCCCAAGGACGGATTGGTGATTGAAGATCAGCGGACCTACGATTGAGCCTGCCTTATCAGAGCATCTGGCCTTTCCGAGTAAAATAGTCGACATAGACGCATGGCCGATGTGACGACTCCTTCCAGCAAGATAAAACGCGATGGCGTGCGCGCGCTCTCGGGCGTTGCGGTGCTTGTGGCGGCTATTTGCGCTTTGCCCATGCTGGCAGTGCTTCTGGCAGCGCTTTCAGGCGGGACAGAAACTGTGCAGCTGCTGGCGCAGACGGTGTTGGGGGGCTATGCGCGCACCACGTTTACGCTGGTGCTGCTGGTGGCATTGGGCACGTTCAGTATCGGTGTCGGTGCTGCGTGGCTGGTCACCATGACCCGTTTCCCTGGCGTACGATTGTTCGAGATCGGGTTGGTGCTGCCGTTGGCCTTTCCTGCCTATGTGTTGGCTTATGCCTACACCCACGTACTTGATCACCCCGGCATCGTTCAAACGACGCTGCGCGATCTGACGGGTTGGGGCCCGCGCGATTATTGGTTCCCCGAGATACGCTCGCTTGGCGGAGCGGCGGCGATGTTGGTGCTGGTGTTGTATCCCTATGTTTATTTGCTGGCGCGGGCGGCGTTCCTGCAACAAAGCGGGACAACGTTTCTGGCTGCGCGCGCATTGGGATCGTCGCCTTGGGCTGCATTCTTCAAGGTCAGCTTGCCCCTTGCGCGGCCGGCGATTGCGGGCGGTGTGCTGCTGACGGTGATGGAGACCATCGCAGACTTCGGGACCGTTGCCTATTTCGGGGTGCAGACATTTGCCACAGGTATCTACACAAGTTGGTTTTCGCTGTTTGACCGCGTGGGCGCTGCGCAGCTGGCGCTGTGCTTGCTCAGCTTTGCATTGCTTCTGGCGATGCTGGAGCGGATGCAGCGCGGCGATGCAAAGTACCACGACCCTGCGCGCCGTGCCAAAGCGGCGCCAGCGGTGCAGCTGCGCGGCTGGCGTTCAGGCTTGGCAATGATGCTTTGCGGAGTGCCCGTTGTGTTCGGTGCGTTGCTACCGATTGCGGTCTTGTTTGTCATGGGCTTGGGATCAGAGCAAAATTTGCTCAGCGCGCGTTATCTGGGTTTCATTAAGAACTCGGCCACTCTTGCTTCTGTAGCGGCGGTGGTGACTGTGACCGCAGCGATCAGCGTCGGCTTCTTTCAGCGGATGCATGGGGGACGTTTGGCACAAAGCGCGGCTTATGTGTCGCGGCTGGGCTATGCCGTGCCGGGCGGCGTGATCGCCGTGGGCTTGCTGGTGCCGTTTGCCGCCTTCGATAATGCGTTTGATGCGTGGATGCGCAGTACTTTTGATATTTCGACGGGTTTGCTGATCACCGGGTCCATCTGGCTGCTTGTGGTGGCCTATATGGTCCGCTTCCTGGCTGCGGCTTTGGGCGCCTATGAGGGCGGGCAAGCGATGGTGCATGTGAACATGGATGCTGCCTCACGATCGCTGGGGCAGGGGCCGATTGGCACGCTGCGCCGCGTGCACCTGCCGATCCTCGCACCAAGCCTTCTGACGGCGCTGCTGATCGTATTTGTCGACGTGATGAAGGAACTGCCTGCGACCCTTATCATGCGGCCGTTCAACTTTGACACGCTTGCTGTGCAAGCCTACCGGCTGGCCAGTGACGAACGGCTCGAAGGCGCGGCAGTGCCAAGCCTTGTGATCGTCGCGATGGGGTTGTTGCCGGTGATCCTGATTTGCCGTCAGGTCGGCCGCCGTTAGGCGTTTGATAATGGAAGCGCACGCGCCAGTGAAAACCGGCGCGCGCGTAATGTCAGTTAGTCTTTTGCGACCTTGTCTTGGGTCTTTGTCTCGAAGTCGCTGGCATCGTGACGCTCATGCAGTTGCATCGACAGATCGTCCCCAAAGGCGCGGTTCACCATGCGGCCGCGCGTAACAGCAGGGCGCTCGTCAATCGCTTCGGCCCAGCGGAGCACGTTTTTGTAGCTGGTCACGTCAAGGAACTCTGCCGCGGAATAGAGGCGGCCAAGAACCAGCTGGCCATACCACGCCCAAATCGCCATATCCGCGATGGAATAGTCTCCGGCAAACCATTCGTTCTCGGCCAGATGCCGGTCCATCACGTCAAGCTGACGCTTGGTTTCCATCGCAAACCGGTTGATCGGGTATTCGAATTTCTCAGGGGCGTAGGCGTAGAAGTGGCCAAAGCCGCCACCGAGATACGGGGCAGAGCCCATCTGCCAGAACAGCCAGCTCATCATCTCGGTCCGTTGGGCGGGATCTTTGGGGATGAACGCGCCGAATTTTTCCGCAAGGTAGAGCAGAATCGCACCACTTTCGAAGACACGTTGCGGGGTGTCGCCGGAATGGTCCATAAGCGCGGGGATCTTTGAATTCGGGTTTATGTCGACAAAATCTGATCCGAATTGGTCTCCCTCACCGATATTAACGAGCCAGGCGTCATACTCTGCGCCTGTATGGCCAGCGGCCAGCAGCTCTTCGAGCAAGATGGTGACCTTCACGCCATTTGGCGTCGCCAGCGAATAAAGCTGCAGCGGATGCTTGCCGATCTCAAGGGTCTTGTCATGAGTGGCGCCCGCGATGGGGCGGTTAATGGAAGCGAATTTTCCGCCGCTTTCACTGTCCCATGTCCAGACTTTTGGTGGGGTATATTCGGCCATAGTTCTATCCTTTTCAATATTCTGTCTGTTGGCGGCATCATGCGCAGCAGCAGAGACAAGTACCAGTGCGGATTGCCTGTTCAGCAGCGGCTGTTACCAGACGTTAGCTGTGGTAGGCTCCGTGCGTCTGCTACCTCACTTAGGAGAGATCGTGGCGCAAACAATGGTTGGATGGTTCAGAATAGCGTTACTGCTGTTTGCGTTGGTGTTGCCTGCGGCAATGCTTGCGCAAGCAGCTCCTGAAAACACGGGCCACCCCCGTCATGGATTAATGTGGAATAGGACCGGTTTGCCCGGCGTGTTTCCCCTGCTGGTCAAAACTAACGTTGGCGAGAATTACGTTCTGTTGCTGTCCCGCGCTGAAACCGGAACGGACGCTTTTGCTGCGTTCATCGTAGGGGGGCGGTTCTTTAAGGTTCTGGTTCCACCGGGAACCTACCGCGTGCGATTCGCAACTGGCGTGCGCTGGAAAGGCGAAGACGCGATGTTTGGTCGACAAGGTGAGACAAAGATCATCGAAATGCCCGAGGTGCTCACTTTTGAGGTCCACGGGTTCGGGACCAAAGCGGGTCACATCATTGATCTGACTGACAGCGGTTCCGGTGAAATGGCAGGGCTGCACGTTGGACCCGAACTGATTTGTCAAAGAATCACTTGGGATATCAGTCAGTGCGGTTCTGCCTGGGGTGCGACGCTGATCGGATGTGACAGTGATCAAGCGCCGAGCGTACCGTTGCCCTTTGCAGGGCGTAAGTTCAAATTGCGCACCGTTGTCTGTTAAGTAAACAACAAAAAGGCCGCTCCGGCGGGAGCAGCCTTTTTAAGTCACCAAGAAGAGGCGGTTCAACCCTGACGGGCCTTAAAGCGCTTCTGGGTTTTGTTGATCACGTAAACGCGGCCTTTGCGACGCACAACACGGCAGTCGCGGTGCCGGTTTTTAAGCGAGCGGAGCGAATTGCGAACTTTCATCAGTTCCATCCTTCCAG
>Ga0209345_10000239_pt1 | contig 75265 bp, 71 predicted proteins | sample Cruoilmetagenom7_FD_187294 | JGI IMG/M metagenome (GOLD analysis project Ga0209345, IMG submission 187294) | Oil polluted marine microbial communities from Coal Oil Point, Santa Barbara, California, USA - Sample 7 (SPAdes) (version 2) | ecosystem: Environmental > Aquatic > Marine > Oil seeps ... | reverse complement strand
CTAGGCGAATACGCGTTAATGGCGTCCGTAAATCATGGGAAACACCCGCCAGCAATAAATTACGATCCTGCTCAAGCTGTTGCACATTACGCGCCATTTGGTTAAAGGCTCGAGTCACCGTAACCATCTCTTCAAGGCCTTCCTCTTTTAGCTGCCCTGGATTATCGCCACGACCAATTTCTCTCGCGGCAAACTCTAGGCGGCGCAAGGGCCGACTGATCTGTTTGGTGAAAATCCAGCCACCCAACAAGCTCAGCAATAAAATCACTGAGATATAGACCACGGGGGGATGAATATAAAAACCTTCAAATGGATCCATCGCAATTCTGAGCCAAACATTGGTGTGTTGCGGTGACTTAATCCAATAATAAATATTATCCGACTCTTCGACCCGCATTTCGGTTTGCGACTCACTCACCCCAAGGCTCTTGGCCAGTTGCTCGGTTAACACACTGTATGGGCGCGCCTCTCTAAGCTGTTTCGGTTCACCCATGCGCGTGGAAATAAACTGGATACGCTGGTTGTCCATAATTTGCTGGCGCACCGATCCATCAATTTTCCCATCAAACTCTAAAGCCTGCAGTTCCAGTGAAGTTTTCACATCGGCAGATAGTAGCTGCACCAGCTGCTTCATTGAAGGCTGAGCCACATACCAGGAGATAGACAGATAGGAAACCCACTGATTAATCAGCAACAGGCAACCAACCAATACAGCAATACGACCAAAGGCTGATTTAGGCAGAATACGCATGAAAGCTATTGAATGAGGCTATTAAGGAAAACAAAGTAAGACCTGATAATCAGGCCTCACCACCATCGGGAACGAACACATAACCCACGCCCCAGACTGTTTGAATATAACGTGGATGAGCGGGATCGGCTTCAATCAAACGACGCAAACGCGACACCTGCACATCAATACTGCGCTCCAACGCTGAGTAATCACGACCGCGAGCCAGATTCATCAACTTATCGCGCGACAAGGGCTGGCGAGCATGTTCCACCAGAGATTTGAGTACCGCAAATTCGCCACTGGTTAATGAAATAGGATTACCATCATCAGTCATTTCGCGGGTTGCCAGATTTAAAGTAAAGCGACCGAAGCTGACCACCGTTTCCGAATTACTCGGAGCACCCGGAATATGTTTGGCCTGACGACGAAGTACCGCACGAATGCGAGCCAGTAGTTCACGCGGGTTGAAAGGTTTCGCCAGATAATCATCTGCGCCCACTTCCAAACCGACAATACGATCCACTTCATCGCCTTTGGCGGTTAGCATGATAATTGGTATAGGGTTGTTCTGGGAGCGTAAACGGCGACAAATAGAGAGGCCATCTTCACCGGGAAGCATCAAATCCAGAACCATCAGGTGATAGTTTTCTCGCTCCAGAAAGCGATCCATCTGTTCAGCATTTTCTACGGTACGAACCATAAAGTCCTGCTCTTTGAGATAACGTTCTAACAGACTTCGTAAACGAACATCATCATCTACAACCAGTATTTTTGGAGTTTCTTCAGTCATAACCCAACATTCCTTCTACTTTTTTGTGCTTTCTATTAAGTTAATCAACAACTTTTATCAGAAAGACCACTCATTGTCTTGTATTTATACCCTGTATTTAGAATCAATAATTGGCCATTAAAACAAACAATTAGCTATGCTCCTCAGTGCTTTATCCCTTATTTACTCAAAGTTGAGCGTTGGGTCAAAACCGACTTGGGCATTTTGTTCTTTTTTCATAGGTGCTGAAGCACTATACTATGCCGCCATATTTTCCCCAATAAGCACTTAACAAGATGTTACAAATAAACCAACAGATAGCTCAAGAGTTAAATGTTCGCCCGCAACAGGTTGAAGCAGCGGTTCGCTTACTTGATGAAGGCTCTACAGTGCCTTTCATCTCACGCTACCGTAAAGAAGTTACTGGTGCGCTGGATGACACACAGCTTCGTGATCTTGAGCAAAGGTTAGGTTATTTGCGCGAACTGGAAGACCGTCGAGCCGCCATTCTTAAAAGTATCGATGAGCAGGAAAAGCTTACTCCAGAATTAAAATCATCGATTAATGCGGCCACCACCAAAAGTGAATTAGAAGATTTATACCTGCCGTATAAACCAAAACGTCGCACCAAAGCCCAAATCGCGCGCGAAGCAGGCCTGGAACCACTGGCTATGGATTTGTGGCAAAACCCAACGCTTGATCCTGAAGCCGAGGCCACTAAATTCCTTAATGATGAGCACAAGATCGCAACCACTAAAGATGCTTTAGATGGTGCTCGTCAGATATTGATGGAACTGTTTGCCGAGAATGCTGATCTGCTTAAAACCTTACGTGATTATTTATGGAATAACGCCTTTATTCACTCCACTGTAATCGAAGGCAAAGAAAAAGAAGGCATCAAGTTCTCCGATTACTTCGACCACAGTGAAGCCTTCAAAACCATTCCCTCACACCGCATTCTGGCTTTATTACGTGGCCGTAATGAAAATATTTTAAGCCTGCAAATGGTTTCTAATCAGGACCTTATAAAAGATCCTGAAGCCAGTGACCCTTGCTTGTCGATGGTCGCTGAGCATTTCAATATCAAGGATCAGAAGCGTGCAGCGGATCACTGGCTACAACAGGTGGTACTGTGGACTTGGAAAATCAAGCTCCACCTTTACCTGGAAACTGAATTATTAGCCAAAGTACGCGAGCTTGGCGAAACCGAAGCTATTCGTATCTTTGCCCGCAACTTACATGATTTATTAATGGCCGCCCCGGCTGGCGCCAAAACCACCATGGGGCTTGACCCAGGCTTACGAACCGGCACCAAGGCGGTGGTTGTGGATGAAACCGGCAAATTGTTGACCCAAACCACTATTTTTCCTCATGCTCCGCAAAACCAATGGGATCAGTCACTTCGTAAATTACAAAACCTGTGCGAAATGCATAAAGTGCAACTAGTTAGTATCGGTAATGGTACCGCATCGCGCGAAACCGATAAGCTGGTAGCCGAATTGATGAAAATGGCACCACAACTCAAATTACAAAAAATCATGGTCAGTGAAGCAGGCGCATCAGTCTATTCAGCATCCGCACTGGCCGCTCAGGAATTTCCTGACTTGGATGTCACTTATCGTGGCGCAGTGTCAATCGCTCGTCGCTTACAGGATCCATTGGCCGAGTTGGTTAAAATCGAGCCGAAGTCAATTGGCGTAGGCCAATATCAGCATGACGTTAGCCAAAGCCAATTGGCCAAAAGCCTGGACGGTGTGGTGGAAGATTGTGTAAACGCCGTGGGTGTCGATTTAAATATGGCTTCCATGCCGCTATTAACCCGCGTTTCTGGTCTAAGCAAAACCATAGCTCAAAACATCGTCAACTGGCGCGATAGCAATGGCCGCTTTAATAGTCGTAAGCAGTTATTAGAAGTTGAGCGCATGGGTCCAAAAACCTATGAACAGGCAGCTGGTTTCTTGCGCATTCGCGATGGTAATAACGCTTTGGATAGTTCCTCGGTTCACCCCGAAGCCTACCCAGTGGTTGAAAAAATGATGCAGGCACTCGACATGCAGGATGCTCATCAACTTATGGGTAACTCGGATAAGTTACGTCAAATCAAAGCTCAAGACTTCACGGATGACACCTTCGGTTTGCATACCGTCAATGACATCTTAAAAGAGCTGGATAAACCCGGCCGCGATCCTCGACCTGAATTCAAGATGGTTCAGTTCAAGGAAGGCGTTGATACTCTGAACGACCTGAAAATTGGTATGGAGCTCGAAGGCGTCGTCACTAATGTAACCGCCTTTGGTGCCTTTATTGACGTCGGTGTCCATCAGGATGGTCTGGTTCACCTGTCAATGATGGCCAATGAGTTCATCAAAGACCCTGCCGAAGTGGTTAAAGCGGGTGATATCGTCAAGGTTTGGGTGCTGGACGTTGATATGCAGCGTAAGCGTATTAGCCTTTCAATGATTGGCCCTGATGCTCAGGCAGCCTCCAAGCCGGCCCAGAAACGCGACGGCAAAGTGCATAAAAAAGGCCCAATGAAAGGAAACCAATCCAACAAACGTGGTCAAAATAAACCACAGGGTGCTTTTGCCGATGCACTGGCGGCAGCACTGAAAAAGTAGCATCGCGAAAATGGTTACAAATTGACACTTTTAATCCAGCAATGCCATCAGTAGTATTGCAATGCACATCTGCTTGCACTTTGCCCAAAGTGCAGGTAGGGTGCGCTATTCGCGTGCTTTGAACTAACGACACAAGAGCATACAACATGAATTTAAATAACCGTGGCTGGAACTTTTTAGGTGCCTTTATTTGTTATCAATTACTGGTAACAGCACTTTACTTCCAGTACGTAGATGGACTCGAGCCTTGTCCATTATGCATGTTCCAACGTGTAGCCGTAGCTGCCATGGGTATTGTGTTACTGCTTAATGCTATCCATAACCCTAGAATCCATTCCATCAGTAATCGTATTTACCAGATTCTAGGTCTGCTGACTGCCTTTGCCGGTATCGCTATTGCTGGCCGTCATGTTTACTTGCAGAGTCTGCCAGAAGGCGAAGCACCTGCTTGCGGCGCCCCGTTGGATTATATGATGGATGTATTACCCTTCATGGAAGTCATTCAAACGGTGCTAACAGGTGCTGGTGAATGCGCAAAAATCAGCTGGCGTTTTTGGGGAATCTCAATGCCCGGCTGGATGCTTATCATTTTTATCATAGCGGCGCTGGTATTTGGCTTTAGACTGTTTAAAGCATTCCAGCAACCAAAACCACTTTAATCTAAAAGCACAATTGAGGCTCTTATGATCCGAGTAATTATCGAGCGCGTTATAAGTGAAGGTAAGCTAGACGACTACCACGCACTAATCCGTCAAGCAAAGAATAAAGCCAGCAATTCCGCAGGCTTCTTAACAGGTGAAATTTTTCACGTTAGAGACAACCCCTACCATGTCATTGTCATGTCATGCTGGGACTCATTTGAAACCTGGGAAGTGTGGGCCGAGTCAGAGCAGCGTCTGGATTTATTAGACGCGATAAGGCCACTGCTTGAATCAGACGAAAAAGTGACTGTTTTGGAGAGTAGTAATATTAAACACTAAGAATTCTATAGCTTCAAAAAAAAGCCAGCTTTATAAGCTGGCTTTTTTGTCTTTCAGTTGGCTAACTAAATACCTATTAAAAATATTTAGGCCACTCTTTCTTCAACTGCCCCGTTATTGCCATAAACAGCATTTTGTAATCCGCCATCAATGACCAAACAGGATAAGTGAAAGTCGCTGGACGATTCTTTTCAATAATAAAATGACCGATCCAAGCGGGGCTATAACCAACAACTAGCACCAATGGTAGCCACAGCCACTGCTGCGTTACAATCAAAAAAACCAGTAACGCCAGCGACATCATTGTACCAATATAATGCAACAAGCGGTTACTCGGTAAGCGGTGCTCACCGAGATAAAAAGGCCAAAACTCTCTAAAGCTTTTGATACTTTTTTCCGCCATCTTTTTACGAACCTTCAGTTACTGATCGTCGCCCGTTGCTTCTTTGACTTCCTCTTCGACTTCTTGAGCAGCTTCTTCAACAGTCTCTTGAGTCGCTTCAGCGGCCTTTTCTACATCTTGAGCTACTTCTTCTACTTGCTCCTCAACCTGCTCTTCGACAGTTGGCTCTGGGACCGCAACCGGCTCGGTAGGGTTGATATCAAGCAATTCCACCTCAAAAACGAGCGTTGAATTACCTGGAATAGTGCCACGATCCATTTCGCCATAAGCTAATTCAGGCTTGATCACAAACTCATATTTATCACCGACATTCATTAATTGAACGCCTTCCGTCCAACCTGGAATCACACCGCCTAAAGGAAAGTCGATTGGTTGTTTGCGCTCATAAGAACTATCAAATTCTTTACCATCAATGAAAGTGCCACGATAATGAACTCTCACGGTATCTTTAGCAGTCGGACTTTGGTCGCTACCGCTCGCTTCAATTACACGATACATCAAACCGGACTCAGTGGTTTCAACACCCTCTTTTTGAGCATACTCTTCTCGGTAGGCAGCACCTTCAGCTAAATTCGCTTCAGCTTCTTGCTGCGCCTCGGCTTCTAGCTTAGCTTGATGTTCTTCCATCTTAGTGTTCAAGTTACTTTGGAATGCATCCATTTGCGCATCCACTTCTTCGTCGGACAACTTGGCATTACCCGCAAATCCATCTTTTATCCCTTCGGCTACGATTTGAGGGTCAATCTCAACACCGTACTCTTTAAGCGATTCAAAATTCTGGCCCATCTGCTTTGAGAAGTTTACTCCAATTGCATAAGCGGCTTTATCATATTCGCCTTTAAACTCAGCGGTTTGCTCAGTTGCATCTGACTGTAAAGGGCTTTCTTTCTTGTCCTCTGACTGCTCACAAGCGACCAATGCCGCACTTAGAGCCAATACTAATGTCGTTTTCTTCATCATTTGTTGTTTCACTGATATTTTCCCCAATAGTGGTTGAAAAACAGGCATTGTGCAGGAGACGCCTGCAAAATGCGAGGTCTAAACCTGTAACTTTTGAACTATTACACCTAGTTCAGAAGCTTCCAGCAAGGCTTCATCCGCTTCAATTTGCGACTGTGCCTGAGTTTGAATATAGAACCGTAAATTACTCATTGGTTCAACGGTGTTTGGGACAATGGGCCAAAAAGGTAATAAGCTTTTAACCGCTTGTTGTTGAACCAGTTTCTCGCCTTTTAGCTCAAGAGCTAATAATTTTTTGTACTCATCCTTCTGCCCCAGATGTTTGGCCTTACGACGCCTGTTTCGAAGCCCCGAAACAGCGTCAGCAGCCTGCAGGCCATCGCGCATGACTTTTTTCCAGATGACGGAATCCATGGCAATCCCCTGCTCCTCAGCCCACAAAGCCAACAGCACATAATTGACATTCAATTGATAGCTATCTTGCAATTTGAGCAACAAAGATTTGCTCTGCGTCGCTTCATAAAACACGCACGACCAATCCCAGAAGTTATCCTGGTGATGCTGTAAAAGCTGTTCCTTAACCATCAACTGACCCCATTCGTTGATTAGAGCGTGTTAATTCTTGTTGTTCACCTTGCTGGCTAAGACGGCCCAGAAGAAGACCAGCCAGCTTATTATCAATAGACTTCCGCCAAAAGGAATAACTTTACGGATTAGCTCATTACCCGTCAATGCGTAAAAATACAGGCCACCACTAAACCCCACAATGCCTGCAAACATTAACCAGCCAGCTAACTCTCCCTTGCGGTTTGCCAGATAGCCTGACATCAACCCTACAGCAAGCAGACCTAAAGCATGATAGATCTGGTATTGAACGCCGAGCTCAAATAGCCTTTGCATATCGCTGTTTAAACTCAAGGCATGCGAACCCATAGCGCCGAGCGCTACGCCAAGCGCCATAAACATAGCCCCATGTAAGATAAAATGCTTTTTCATATTTCGTCGGCAACTTTAAAAAAGGCCTTAGTATTACATGAGAAATGCTGTTTACAAAATCAGCAGTTTTATAATCGGTCGCTTTGCGGGTAAAATGAAGAAAATTTTTCAATGATATGAATCCCTTGGCTAAAAAACCGCGCAAAATATCCTCCTTCTTCATTGGCTTGGCCTTTGGCTTACTGAAACTGTTCGCAATGCTTCCTTATCCGTTTGTAATTGGCTGTGGACGCCAGCTAGGGCGCTTATTATACCGAGCAAAAAGCCGACGCATGATTGTTGAAGCTAATTTGCGGTATTGCTTTTCTGATACCAGCTACTCTGAACGTCAGAAGATGTGCAAACACCATTTTTTAGCTTTGGGTGAAGGTTTTGCTGAATTAGCTCTAGCCTGGTACAAACCTTTCAGCAAGCTGGAAAAATATCATGAAATTCGCGGCCTTGAACATTACGAAAAAGCTCAGGCCACTGGACGCGGTATTTTCTTTCTGGGCTATCACAACACCAGCTTAGAGTTGTCCGGTGCCATTATGGCGCGTTATCTGGAATTTGCTGCGTTTTATCGGCCAAACAAAAATCCCGCGCTGGATTACCACATTCAAAAAGGTCGCAATAATCGCACTCAAACCATGGGCCGTAATGATATTCGCTCGATTGGTAAGTGGTTGAAATCCGGTAAGAATTTATGGTTTATGCCAGACCAGGATATGGGTCGTAAAGCTACTGTGTTTGCACCTTTCTTCGGCAATCCGATGGCGACACTTAATTCACCCATGCGCATCACCAAGCTGGGAAATGCGATTGTACTACCGGTTAGTTATCACAAAGATGCCAAAGGCAAAATGATTGTTGAAGTGTTACCTGAAATCGAATTCACCGGACAGGATGACATTGACTGCACCATGGCCAATAAAATACTTGAAGCCTGCATCATGCAGGCGCCTGAGCAATATTATTGGGTTCATCGTCGCTTTAAAACCTTGCCGGAAGGTCAGCGCACCATTTATAAACAGAAGCCAGCCAAGTTAAAAAGCATCAGCACTGAGCAGCACGATGGAGCTATCAGCGCAGGCAAAATATTAACTCGGCAAGACGGTTTGCCGAAGCTGGTACGGACCTTTGATGGACAATTGCTGAATATTTTTCCTCGTCGAACCAGCCTGGCGATTGATATCACTCGCCAAGAACTTAAGCGCATGCTGGATAAATGCTCGCTGTTTACCTTCCGCGGTTTTTATACCATTACCCCGCAGGAATTTACGATTTGTGAAGAGCGTAATGCGTACATGCTGCGTTATCTTGAAGTGCCCGGCGTTAGCTTAAGCCATATCCCAGCTGATCGTCATGAACCAACCGCTATCCTGCTCGGAAGCTGGCTACGACACCTGCACAGCGAAGGGGTTTATCTAAGTGATATACGCCAAACCAATATTCAGATCCTGCCCAATGGTTCGTTCATTCTATTGAATCCAACCAATTGTGAGTTTTTTGATCGTGAGCTTAAGGAATCTTTGCGCGAAAAAGATCGTCAGCAGATGATGGAAGCGATTGCTTTATTGAAAGACAGTCAGCGTTGTCGTGAACTGTTTATTGAGCAGTATCAGATGAAAGTATAAATTTTTTATTTTAAGATGGTATCGAGTTTCTCCATGACATCATCGATACCAATTAAATCCATTGCCTGGCGGCTATGCACTCGAGTCCGCCAGCTAATCTCTGTCAACTCCTTGCCTAAAATCTGCTTTGCCGCCTGTTCAAATTTATCGATTGTCAGCGCCTTATTAAGGTAGGGGCCTGACAACTTACTTGGTGCTACTGCATATAGCCCAATTACCGGAGTACCAACACTGTTGGCAATGTGAGCAGGGCCAGTATCTGGTGCAATACAAATGTTAGCTTTCTGTAATATGGCCGCCAACTGTTGCAAACTGGTTTTACCAACGCAGTTAATAACATCAGCTTGTGCTTCAACTTGCTCTGCTAAATCCTTATCCAAATCAGCCGGCCCGCCGGTTAAAACCACCGGCATATTGTATTGCTTCTTAATTTGTTGAATAAGATGCACATAATTTTCAATGGACCAGCATCGCTCCAGCTTACTCGCCGCAGGGTTGATAACAACAAATTGCTCGGGCAAGTTAAGCTCAAGAACAGACTGCTGACTATCTTCCGATGGCTGAATTAGCCAGTCATCTGCAGTTACTTCAAGTGTGGAGTGAGTTAACCGTTCCGCAAAACGCTTAAAGCTGTCGTGAAGATGCTCGTCGACAAAAGCAATTTTTTCATTGGTAAAAAGCCACTGCCAATCCCGCGCACGAGTTTTGTCAAAACCAATTTTGCGGGTACTTTTAATTAGTGGATAGATTAAATTTGCACGTGCGCTGGCTTGCATTGCCAAAACGGCATCAAACTTTATGGGCGATAATTGTTTTTTTAGCGCCCTATAGTCTGAAATACTTTTGGGCTTCTCAATGGTAATAAAATGCAGACGAGGATGAGTGGAATTTTTTAATAATGAATAAGCTGCATTACTAATAATCCAATGCAGCTCCAGTTCGGGCTGTTGCTTTAATAAAGCACGCACCACCGGAAGCACTAAAGTGCAATCACCAATCGCCGACAACCTGACTAGAGCAACCTGCATTTTGAGTCCTTTAGGTCTGTCACTTATTTTTTATTCGTACTCTCTATTCGACAGTGGCTCTTTATCCATTGTGATGTAAGCGCCGACTCGAATACCTATTTGTAAGAATAACACCGAACTGAATGCTCGCAGTAGCATAAAAGCATAAAAAGCCCACCACAAGCCATGATTGCCGTAATCCTTGGTCAGAAAATACAAAGGCACAAACCCAACCAGTACGGCAATTAACATTGAGTTACGCATAGCGGAAATTTGCGAAGCCCCAATAAAGACACCATCCAGCCAGAAACTCCAGACCGATACCAGCGCCATAAAAATAATATACAGATGATAAGGCTCGGCAGCCTCTCTGACACTGTCAATGGTAGTGATAAGTGCGATGAATTCTTCAATGAACAACCAGAAGACCAATGCAAAGATCAAACTGACCAGCAATGACCAGAGACCACCCACATTAACACTGGCTCTAAAGTCCCGCCAGTTGTTGCGGCCTATTGCTTTACCCACTAGAGCCTCAACAGCATTAGCAAATCCGTCGAGACCATTAGCAATTAACATCAAGAAATTAAGCAATATGGCATTAATTGCCATCACTTCATCACCCAGCTCAGCCCCTCGAGCATGGATGGTAAAAAAGACCAGCTCCAAGGCCAAAGTTCGAATCAGCAGGTCTCCATTTAAACTGAGCAACCGTTTTAATTTGTGCCAGGCCAGTTTGAATTTCTGCGCAATCGGGTACTTGGCTAAAAGTCGCACCACATGATAAGCACCAAATACAAAACCTACCGCTTCGGCAAGCACGCTGGCCAGTGCCACACCTTCAACTGTCATCCCCAGACCCAGCACAAAATACAGATCCAACACCACATTGAGCATATTGATAATCAGCAACATCCAGAATGGAATACGCGCCGTCTGCATTCCTAGAAACCAACCAATCATCACCGCATTGAGCAGGCTAAACGGCAAGCCCCAGATCCGAGTATTCCAATAAGCCAGAACACTCGACTCCACTTCAGAGGAACCCTCAACCCACCACAGAATCAGATCAATCAGCCAGGGGTTTAACAACAAGGTCAAAAACGCTACCGACAATCCCAGTAAAGAAGACAGATAAAGCCACTGCCGGATCGCCACATGATCGTCCGCACCATAAGCCTGCGCCACCAGTCCAGTGGTAATCATTCGCAGAAAACCCATCGTCCAGACAATAAAAGTAAACAAAGCAGCACCCAGGCCAACCGCCGCCAAATAGTGCGCCTCCGGCAAATGCCCCATCACCGCCGAATCCACCAACCCCACCAAAGGCACCGTCATATTCGACAACACCATAGGCAACGCAATACGCCAAATCGCCGAATGCTGATCAGTACGCTTTAAATCAGTTTTTAATGTAGCAGTAGTCCAGAGTTTCATAATGTGTACTTCGCTGAAGGTAGTGCTTTTAATTTCCCCTGGAGTTAGCCGACAGACTTTTGGTAGGTTCAGAGTTATATATAATTTTATACAGCAAACTTTAGGCTGGTTATTTAGTTTATAGCTGTGTGTTTCGCTACTCAGCGAGTCACTTTTTCTTGCGTGCCCAAGAAAAAGTAACCAAAAAGAAAGGCACCCCAGTCGTTAGGTCCTTCGGACTTCCCTCGCTCATCAAAGCTATTACGGGTCGCCAATACGAAACGTCCTGTTTCGAAGTGGCTAAATTGGGCGTTACCCGAGGGCACTTCCTTTGGTCGCCTTCCAATTTGCCCTATAACTTTTCTTCTCTCGGCTAACTCTAAGGGGGATTCTTGGAGCCAGCCTGCAACTTTATCTTTTCCCTAATACTACCAGTCTTGGATTAGAATTCTGACTGTTCCCTTAAGATCTGAAAATCCCTCGCCACAATTCCAACTAAGTCTTCACCTGGTAACACTTCATCTGGAGTAAGAAGCGCATAACGGCGACCTAATGGGTCGATGATAAACCAACGTGCTGTGTGTTCGACCAAATAGTTATCAGGGTCATCATGGCCGGGTATTTTATAAAAAGTAACGCCAATCGATTCGGTTAATTTACGAGTTTCTTCTAAACCAGCATTGAGGCCTATAAAGTCTTTGTTAAAGGCTGGGACATATTTAGCTAGTCGCTCAATGCTATCACGCTCTGGGTCCACCGAGACCATCACTACCTGGGTTGAATTAGCAATATCTTCGGGAAGCTTTTGCATGACCTGATTGATATTACTCATCGCGGTGGGGCAAACATCCGGGCAGGTAGTGAAACCAAAAAAAACAATGCTCCAGTTACCAACAAAATTTTCCTGGTTGAATGTTTCTCCGGTATGAGTCTTGCCTTCAAAAGGAGCAATTGTGCGCGGTTCTCCAAAAGTACGAATCAACTGCATTTCTTTGGGTGCAAACAATAACCGATAAGACATGACGCCAGCAACCAACGCTAAAACTGCCGCCAAAATGAATATCACTCTGGCAAATGCTGCATTTTTCTGCATGTTAACCTCTAATCTTGATTAAAAATTAATAAAGGGATCGAGATAATGATCGATCAATAAGAATGCGAATAAAAAGGTCAGATATCCAATGGAAACTCCAAAGGTTTTCATAGCAATCCCTTCGCGCTCACGATATTTGAGAACCACTGTGTAATACAGGAACCAAAGCCCTAAACCTACTGCAGCAACCAAATAAATAACGCCACTCATACCGGTTAGGTAAGGCAAGATTGTCGATAAGATTAACAGTATCGTGTACAGCACAATAGAGGTTTTAGTGAAATCTTCACCGTGCGTCACGGGCAACATCGGAATCTCGGCCTTGGCATAATCTTCAATGCGATGGATTGAAAGTGCCCAGAAATGCGGAGGTGTCCAGGTGAAAATAATCAACACTAATAGCCATGCATGTGGGTCAGCTGATCCGGTTACGGAAGTCCAGCCCAAGAGCGGAGGAATAGCACCTGATAGACCACCAATCACGATATTCTGAGGCGTGGCACGCTTCAAGAACATGGTGTAAACAAAGGCGTAACCAACTAACCCACCAAGTGTTAATACTGCGGTTAGCGGATTGACTAAAAACCACAACATTGCCATTGCCACGATAGCCAGTGCTGCCGAGAAAATAACAGCATTGCCTGGCTTGACCCGCCCTTGTGCTACCGGACGTTGCATGGTGCGCGCCATCATAGTATCAATGCGCGCATCGACCACATGATTAACCACCGCTGCAGCACCTGATGCAAAGGCAATGCCCAGTGTGCCAAAAATTAATGCGTTTAAGGGCGGAAACCAGCTTTGAGTCACATCATTGGCCAGAAACATACCCACTACGGCAGTAAAAACCAACAGATAAACCACTTTCGGCTTTGTCAGCTCGTAATAATCACGCCAGGTAATTGGACGACCTTGGCGCTTCGGCTCGCCCTCTGAAGCTTGGGTTTGCTGATTGGAATTAGCCATGCTTGCCTCCCACTAACTTTGGCTGCTTAAATTGCCAGCTGACCAAAAAGTTCACTGCAATCAAGGTTAATAATAAGATGACACCCCCACCATTATGGGCAACGGCCACATACAAGGGTAATGCGAAAATGATGTTACTAAAGCCCAGTAGCATTTGTCCGATGAGCACCAAGGCCAGGGCACGACCGAAGTGACGAATCAGAACGCTGTCCCTTTCACGAATCATCAAAATAGCCAGCAAACCGACCACTAAAAAGACAAGATAAGCACCGATACGATGACTGACGTGAATCGCCACTTTTTGCTGGTGATTTAAAACGCCACCTTCGTAATTGATAAAAGATTCACCCTGAGCTTTAGCCAAATCAGCTTCAAATTTTTCCTGCTCAAGAGCCTTGAATTCATCAAACTCGAAACCCTTTTGCCACAGGTCGTAACCACCCTTAAAGTCAACATTCTGCGTCCAACCATCATTACAGAAAGGGAGTTCAGTGCAGGAGGTTGCCGCATAGTTGGCTGCCGTCCAGCCGCCCAATGCGATTTGCATTATCACCAGTACAAAACTGACCAGCGCCAGCTTTTTGAATTTCTTGGCAACAACCTGCGACAGCGAAACAATCTTCGGTCTTAATTGCAGAATGTACAAAAACAACAGCGATATGATTGAGAAGCCACCCAATAAATGCAACATAACCACGAACGGGTGTACTTTTAAGGTCACTGTCCACATCCCCAATAAACCCTGGAAGATGACCAGCGGCAGAAGAATGGAAGGAATCAGAACCGGAATGGTCGGGTCTTTACGTCGCCCTCTCCAAGCACCAACGAATAGAATGATAATGACCAGGCCAATTGCCTTAGCAAAGTGGCGATGAATCATTTCAGGCCAAGCTTTATCGGCTTCAAAAACCTGATTGTATTTAACCTCGGCCTGCTTAATATATTCAGCATCTTGTGGCACTGTGAAATGACCATAACAACCCGGCCAATCGGGGCAACCCAGGCCAGCATCACTAAGACGTGTCCAAGCACCCAATAAAATCACACACAAAGCCAGTACACTGGCAAAAATTGCAAACTTACGTAATGTTTTCTTTTGCATTGATAGTACCTACTTACAAACCTGTGGCCTTAATGGCACGGCGCACATCATCACGCAGACCTTTACTGCGCATTACCGCTTCCTGCTCATTAGCTACCGGCTCGTAGCGCATGAAAATATTGCCATGCACATCCATCAAATAAACCTTCCCAGCCTCAAGCTGAACACCATCACCCTTGGTTGGCTGACCGTTACCTCGCGCCAGACGTAACTGCTCATTATCTTTGACTTTATCTTCATAAATAATGTCATCAGGGAAAACGATAAGACGAGTCAATTTTTCAGACTCTTTGCCTAGTGTAGCGTGAGTCTGCGTCAGCCAATGAATGTTCAATTCGCAAACTTCATCACAGGTGTTCTGCTCAGGAAAATATATCCACCACCACTGAGTTTCAAAATCTTTAAAGTGCAATGGCTGATCATCAACACCAAACCATTCTAATTGGTCGAAATGAGGATAAGGAGTTTCCAGAAGGGTACCGTTATTCTTGGTTGCCACATGGAACCAGCCCATATGCATTGCCACATAGGCCAGAATTACTGGTGCGGCAAATACCAGAACCAGAGCTGAAACGACTTTTCGGTTTTGACTGCGTACTTTCGGGTCAACCGTTTGCTGACTCATCTTGTCTCTCTCGCTTTAGATTTAACACAATGAATAAAATGATCAGCACCAAGGCCATTCCAAACCACTGAACTGCATAGGCAATATGCTTTTCGGGAGGACTTGCCACCAACTCCCACTGCCTGACGAAGGGGGAACTGGAATCTGCCTGCTGCCTGACCACAAAAGGAGCGGTATAATACCCTATTTCTCCCGCTTTTTCTGCAATAGTTTCCAGATCAAACTGGCCAATAAGCCAAGCATCATCAAACTTTTGCCACTGGGCATTTTGTGCTACAACTTGATTAGAGCCTTTCGAGAAATAGAGCTGACCTGATAGCTTATTATCCGTAAATTTCGGGATATCAGGCACTTTTTGGTAGAAATCCTGGCGCGGAAGCCAGCCTCTGCTAACTAAGATATATTCTTCAGCCTTTCCTGGAGAGTCAGTCTCAGTTTGCCATAAGCCATACACTTCATAACCCAATCGCCCATCATGTTTTTGATTGTCCACTACCAGGTGCACATCGTTAATGGGACGCCCAGCGACTGTAACGTTGGTCTGGTCAGGTTTTTCTAATTGCAATGCTTGCTCTAGACTGATGCTTTGCTGACCAGATTTTGCTTCCAAACTGGCTATTAACTCGCGTTTTTCCTGAGCACGATCGAGCTGCCAGACCCCAAGCCGTAGCAAGACAGGTAGTAATAGCAAGAAGGCCATTGTTGGAATCAGGTTCGGCGCAAACAACCGTCCGCCTATCGATATTTGAAACAAAGGTTTAGACAAAACAAGCCCTTAACACTCTACTGCTTCTGTTTTTATAACCAATCTGCGTATAATGCGGCACTAGTACCCATTAAATACAATCTGCCTCTGGCTGATTGGTTAAAAGCAAAGAATTAGATTATGTGGATTAAAATTGTACTCATTATATTGATGCTCGCCATATTATTCAGCCTTTTTAGAGGCCTGTTCTTCTTGGGCAAGGGTGACGAAGAGTCGAGCAGAAAACTGGTAAAAGCCCTTAGCTGGCGCATTGGCCTATCTATCTTGTTGTTTATCATCGTAATTTTGCTACATTATTTTGGTGTTATAGAATTAAGAGATAGTGTTCTACCAGTCGAAACCTCGATGCAAGGAAATAGCAGTGAATCAGTCCAACACAATGCCAGATACCGCAAAAGCTGGTAAACCTGAAAAATTTTGTAATCAATGTGGGCAAAAGACCTTTCGCCCACAAAGATCCATCAAAGAGTTATTAGTCGAATTTGTTGAAGATTGGCTCAACTACGACTCAAAGGTTTTCAAAACTGCACGCATGCTGGTTAAGCCCGGCGCTATTTCCCGAGACTACTTTACAAACTCGCACCATAAGAATCATTACGTCACTCCGATCAAACTCTATCTGATTCTGTCGATCATTTTCCTGTTAATGACTAAGGCAGGAGGTTTCAATGTCACCAATGTTCAAATTGGTGGTAGTGATCTAAGTGAACAGGAAAGAGCCGAAGTACAGCAGGCACTAACAGAAGCAAAGGAGCAACTTGGCGACACCCCCGCCCTCAATCCCCAGATGTTGCAAGCCATCGAAAATGCACAAGCTGAAGTAGCTACTGATAAGGAAACCGATCCAGTAGTTCTGGCCCTAAACTGCAAATCCGAAACAAAGGATATGTTTCATTTATGGCCTCAATGGCTTGACCGTGCTTTGGAAGAACGAATTGATAAACTGTGCGATACCTATCACGACATATCCTACTTACCCGAAGAAAAGCAGAAAGCCGCGCGCAGTGCCTTAGGACTTTCCATAGTGCAGAACATGATTGAAGTCATTCCGCAAACGGTATTATTTGCGCTGCCTCTTTTCGCCCTGCTGCTGAGCCTGTTTTATCTGTTTAAGAAACGACTGTATGTGGAGCACTTGGTATTGTTAATTCATAGCCACAGCTTCATGTTTGCAATCATTCTGCTCTATTTGGGCTGGTATCAGTTGGTCAGCATTATTCCCCAACTGCAGATGCTGCATCTTGGCTGGTTCGTATTCATAGGTTTACTGGTTTATCTATTTTATGCTCAGAAGAATTTTTACCAGACAGGTTATTGGGCAACCCTATGGCGATTCTTACTCTATGGCCTACTCTATGTCACTATCTTTGGCTTTATGCTGGTCGTAGCATTATTGATTGGTTTAATGTCAGCCTAATGCTTAGCAGCAGGCATTAATCCTTATAACCATCAAGAAGATGACTCCAGTCGCTTTCTTGCCATTTGAAGTCTGAAAATTTTGAAAGTTCCTTTCTCAGCGAACGTTGCAGTCGCGCCAAGTTAGTTTCCAGCTTGGCGCTCTTATTAGAAATGAGTCTTCCTTTATCAAAGTCAATCAGCCACAATTTCCCCTGATCGTCCAATAGAATATTGTGAATGTTTAAGTCGGAATGGTAGACACCCTTGTCATGGAACTGCTTAATCAACGCTCCTACTGCTTTCCACTCATCAGCAGAAAGAGAACGCTGTCGCAAAACATGAAAAAGGTCTTGAGCATTTTCTATCAGCCCAATAATGATCGATGCACGGTAAGTAAAACCATTTTTTTCTACCATCAAAGCCACAGGCCCGGGAACTGGCAGACCTTTTTTGTACATCTTTTTCAGTAAAGAAAGCTCACGATATGCTCGTGTTCTTTTTAAGCCTGTGAATAGATAAGAATCTTCAACCCACTTCGATAGAATACCGCCCCGGTAGTATTTTCGAAGCACGAACTGCTCGTCCTGCTGTTGAAAAAACCAGGTAGTGCTTCGTCCAGTTGAGTGTCCAATGATAGCTCCCTGCTCTGTTAATACTTTTGAGTCAAACCAGTCACTAGTAACTTTGTCGCGGTAGCTTTTGGTTGTCACCAGGAACCGATTTCTGTCAACTTGTTGAATTTTCACAGAAACGTAAGCGGGACTGATGGTTGGTTTATGGCTTACTATACATTAAAATCGACGCAAGTCCCTAATTTTCAAGGTCATACTGTGTTAGAAAACTTTCCTCAGTCGCCACAAGCAATTTGCATTTTGCGCCTTTCAGCTATTGGCGATGTGTGTCATGCAGTATCGACCGTACAAGCCATCCAGCGCCAATACCCAGAAGCTTTAATCACCTGGGTTATTGGCAAAGTGGAGGCGCAACTACTAAAGCATTTACCTGACGTTGAATTTGTCATCTTCGATAAAAGCAAGGGGATAAAAGCTTATGCTGAGTTGCGAAAGGCAATGAAAGGTCGACAATACGATATCCTATTGCACATGCAGCTGGCTTTACGTGCCAATCTTGCCGCTTACTTTATTCCTGCCAAGATAAAGTTAGGTTTCGAGAAAAAACGTAGCAAAGAATTGCACTCGCTGTTTGTTAACGAGCATATTACCGACAGTAAAGGCATGCATGTACTGGAAGGCTTTCGAGATTTTGCCCGTGCTATTGGCGTGCCAGACAGTCAACCCTTATGGAATATCCCATTACCTCGTGAGGTCGAACTATGGGCAGCTAATCAGCTACCACAAGACCCTTTCGTTGTGATATCACCTGGTGCCAGCAAAGCGGAGCGAAACTGGCTTGCAGCCCGATACGCTAAAGTCGCAGATTATTGTCACGCCAAAGGTTTTACTGTAGTTATGACCGGTGGGCCAAGTTCTATGGAACGCTCGCTGGGCGATAGCATCTTAAGCCACACCAAATCTCCTATCATTGATTTAATAGGCAATACCAATCTAAAGCAGTTATTGGCAGTTTTGAAAGCTGCTAAATTTGTCATCGCGCCGGACTCAGGCCCTGCACACATGGCAGTTACCCAAGGTACACCAGTGATTGGTCTGTATGCACATAGCAACCCGCAGCGGACAGGGCCTTACCTTTATCTCGACTATACTGCTGATGCTTATACTCTTGATGCAACTCGTCAGCTTAGCTGTTCACCCAGAGAGCTGCCCTGGGGGTATCGATTAAAAGGTGAGAATCTGATGCAAAAAATAAGCGTTGATCAGGTCACCCAATTAATCGATAAAGTAATTGATGGCTATAAACAATAAAGCCTGCTGGCCCTGCACCAATTTGATCTTAAAGAATACTAAATATCAGCATACCGACTAATAACAATGCAATGACTATCCAACAAGCATCTAATACATAGTCTTGTACGTCAAAGTTGTGCGTATTTTTAGTCTTAGTGTTCATAATGATACTCCTTTTCATAAACTTAGTAGCAAGCTTATTCCGCTACTAATTTGTTTGTTAGTATCTATATGACACGAGTTTAAGATATTCTGTTGTGAGCAATTGTAACGGGGTATTTCACTCTTGAATCAAGCGCTCAATTTACGCAAAAGGTGTGGCAAAAATGGGTAAGTTATGTTTTTAGAAACACTTTCACATACTGTAATTTTGGTTAAAAGCTGGTAGTAGCCGTTATGCTGAAATCCAGCCCACTAAGATAGTCGGAATTTGCCGGTGACGCCAGGTTAATATTGACCAAGTTGCGGCCGCTTGAGCGAGAGAAAAATAGACGGACACCCAGCCCAACGCCAACTAAGGTACCCTCTTCTTGATTAGGATAAAGAGTTTCCCCACGTGCGCGTCCAACGTCGATAAATGCAGCAAATCCAACATCAACTAACTTGAATAGATTTATTCCTGGGTAGTAACGCTTTTCTAAGTTCAGCAAATAGGCTTGCTTGCCATGCTGGTATTGCAATGGATAACCCCGAAGCCCACTTTCACCACCAATCGCGATGGGTCGGTCAATGTAAGGGTTTTCTGCTCCCCAAAATTTTGCTTGCGCATACCATATTCGAGTATCTGAAGCATGATGAAAATATTCATAACCAGCAGAATAATAGTAGGTTGATTCCATCCTGCCGTCAGGCTCAATACCATCACTAGACAACCAGGTCGTATAAAGATGATCTTCATTTATCTGATTGGTATACCGACTATACCAATACCAATGTATGGCTTTTTGGTACTGACTATTACTGGTATTAACTCCTAGTCTTATATTGTGTCGCCAACCCAACTGAACATCCTCCGTTCGCCCAATCAAATACAGGTTCTGGGTTTTTATAAAGTTATCATCCAGGTACTCCAGGCCAACCCAAGGATAGGTGAAATCACGCTCTTCGGGTAGCCCGATAGTCATTGCGTTTTCAATAAAGCTATCTCTACGTTCGGTAAAACCAACCTGATATCTTACAACACTATCGTCGACTAACCCTTCAGAAAATCCGTACGATACTTCAAAGTGATCAACTTCATGGCTAAAGACATTAATCTCTTCATCATTACTATAGATGGTATCTTCACGGCGCTCGGTATTAACATAAAAATCTGCACTCCATTCATCATCTAGCGTATAGAATGGTTTATTCAAACCTATCGAATACTGCTCACCATCTGAAGTATCGCTCAATACCAGCGCCGCTTGTAAATGACTTTCTGTAGAAACTTGTGACGCAAGAATCAAAGAATAACCTGTTCGCTCCTGCTCTTTAAAATATTGGATAGTTGCCCTTAGGCCATGACCCAGAAGATTTTCGTCTTGTATACCATAAGAATAATCTGTTACCCCGCCTTCTCGGCTAATATCCACCGTCGGCACCAGTGTCCAGTTTTCCCAGGTCTGCACTTCAACAATGACTCCATCACCCGCTTCAGATTTTTGCCAGGTTACTCTCGCATCACGCAAAAATGCCTTCGCTCTTAAAATCCGTTCTGCTTCATCAATAGTCCTTGCCGATACCACATCACCTTCTTGGAATGGCAAAAGTCGTGAAATAACATAAGGACGCGTATCAATGTGAAGCTTATCTGCTGTCTCATATAACCAGCCGGTACGCTCTTCGTCACTAAAGATAGGGTTGATTGAAATATTGATTTTCTCAATTCTGACTTTATCTGTAGCACGAGCAGCATAACAATAAAATGCGACTAGTAAGACTACGAACGTCTGAATGACAGCTGTTTTAAATATTGCAATACAAGCCTTCAAACTCAATCCTTTTAAGTAATGTCATTTATTAATTTTTTGTACTTACATCCATCTTAGTGACACTTTTTACGAATGTCATGGCTGATTTTTGAAAATTCATAATTTGCAATCAAACATACAGCAATTAAAACCAGCATTTCTTTTAAGCACTTCTTATTCTTTGTCATGCAAGGCAACCTATATCGGTTAACAACTTTGCTTTATTGCCAGTTTTCCTTGTATGCTTGAGCTATACCTAGAAAGCTATTTGGACAACTATCGTGTTACCACTTCTTAAAATCCTACTGATTGAAGACGACTCTGCAATTCTTTCAGAATTATCCAATAATCTAGCTAAAACCATTAATAATTTTGAGCGCAATGATGTCACTCTTGAAGTCATAAACTGCTCCAACCTTGAATCTGGTATTCAATACATTAACGATGATGGTGACATACAAGCCGTTATTTTGAGTTGGCAAATTCGTGAGCACGCTATAGCCAGCCGATATGCCCAGTTTATTTCGCAACTTAAATCAATACGTCTTGAATTACCTGTTTATGTGTTAGGTGATGACAGCAAAGGGCTGGACATCGTCAATGAATCTGAAGATATCGAGTCTTTCTTCTTTAAAGATGATGTATTATCTGACCCTGAGTCCATCCTGGGTTACATCATCAATGATTTCGATGATCGCTGCCAGACTCCATTTTGGACTGCTTACAAGCGTTATGTTGCAGAGTCTAATGACTCCTGGCACACGCCTGGACATAGCGGTGGTGCCAGTTTTAGAAACTCTCCCTATATCAGTGATTTTTATCAGTTCTACGGCCGCAATGTGTTTGTTGGCGACCTTTCAGTTTCCGTTGATTCTCTAGGCTCACTTTCCGATAGTACAAACTATATAGGACGTGCCCAACAAGCAGCAGCGAGTACCTTTGAAGTTAAGCGAACCTACTTCGTGACTAACGGTTCATCAACTTCTAATAAAATTATTCTGCAAACGCTACTACGCAAAGGTGACAAAGTCATCATTGATCGCAACTGCCATAAATCAGTTCACTACGGCATCCTGCAATCATCAAGTATGCCTATTTATCTTTCCAGCATCCTCAACCCCAAGTATGGCATTTTTGCACCGCCATCGCTGGCTGATATGAAGCAGGCCATTGAGCAAAACCCAGATGCCAAGCTATTAGTCTTAACCGGTTGCACCTATGACGGCTTATTAAGTGATCTGAAACAAGTCGTGGAACTCGCACACGGCCATAACATCAAAGTCTTTATTGATGAAGCCTGGTTTGCCTATTCATTATTTCACCCGCAGTTTCGCCACTACTCAGCGATTAATGCAGGCGCCGACTATGTTACCCATTCTGCCCATAAAGTAGTGTCTGCCTTTTCACAAGCATCTTATATTCACATTAATGATCCGGACTTTGACGAAGATTTTTTCCGTGAGGTCTATAGCATATATGCCAGCACTTCACCCAAGTATCAGTTGATTGCTTCTCTAGATGTGTGCCACAAACAACTTGAGATGGAAGGCTATAAAATTCTTAATGGATTACTCCATCATGTCGCCGAGTTTAAACAACAAATGGCGAGCCTAAACAAAATCAAAGTACTGGACAAGAACGACTTTAAATCTCTGTTTCCTCACTTCGAGTCTGATAATATGGGCCATGACCCACTAAAAATCCTCGTAGACATCAGTGAGTTACCGTATTCGCATAAGGATATCCATAACTACCTGCTGGACGAAGTGGGGCTCGAAATTGAGAAGTATACTCACAGCACCATTCTCGTTTTGCTCACTCTCGGCGGCACTCGTTCCAAAATTATTCGTCTTTATAACGCACTGAAAAAACTGGATAGTGGTCGGGTAAAGTTAACCACAGCCAGTCGCCGTTCTAAAATCCCCAATAATCTACCACCTATCGAATTAGCCTGTCTGCCTAACGAAGCCTTCTTTGGTCAAAGGGAATGCTTACCCATTGCTGAAGTCGAAAATCGTATTTGTGCAGGCTTGGTGACACCTTATCCGCCAGGCATACCGCTACTGGTTCCCGGCCAAATTATCAGACGCGAACAACTGGAATATCTAGCTGTTCTCACCAACCAGAACTTAACCATTCAGGGTAGCTTTGACGGGGAGATTTATGTGCTGAAAAAGTAATGGTGAGTGCTAACGCCTACTTAAGGACTGATAATAGCTTGCTTAAATTTTGAAGCGAAGTGAAACCGTGTGAACTGTTAGCAGCCCTACTTTAAAATTCTTTTTAGATGTTTCCTGACACAAGTGAATTTTATTTATTTTTTCTTTTTTGAAGAAGATATAGCTATGAATATAATTATAAATACAACTACTACTCCACCTATGGCTGCCCAAGTCATGATTATTCCCTTTAATTTAAAGTTAAGGTTATTGAGAACTAAAACTATCACACATACATAAAAATAACATTAAGTTCAATATAGCACCTAACGCTTGGTTGTGCGGCAGTGAACGAGTGTGCGAGTGAGCTGTCGCGACACCAACCACTGGTTAGAGTCGATTTTATTAGATGCCGTAAATAAGAAAAGAAAAACCTAAGACACTAAATATACACACCAAACGCACGACCCAAATTGGCAATTTCTCACCTATGTATTTAACAATATTTTCTATTTTTCTGTTACCCAACGCCACTACAGCAATTACAGCCACTAAGGATAAGTATCCAACGATACTAAAAACTAACGGAAATGTTGCAGCATTGGATGACAAGACAAGCGAAATACCCAACATTAGTCTAACAGCGACATCACTATATCTAGCTAGCTTTGAGTTTACGAGATATGGCATACCATCAACTAATTTTTGTGGAAAGAAAACGCACATTGCACTTAGCAAAACCATTCCAGAGCAGATTACAATGATAATAATTTGCCAAATTGTGTAGTCCAAGTTAATTAACCTCTAACATTATATTATAGGACAACGCCGATAACCTTTTGATTTAAAATGATTTATTTCTAATGTCCGTTTTTCCTATTAATACCATACAAAATTGGACATAACAGTGTTTTTACATCAATCGATAGTAGCAACATCAATAGGTTAGGGGAAGCGTTGATTATTTTGTGTTCGTTGTGTTGTCTTTGAAGTGAAAATTGATGAGCTATTCTTTGCTTACCACTTGCCGAATAGTCTGCTGATAAAAGCGCTGGCTTCTTTTCCGCTGAGGCTCGATATCATGGCTAGCAGTGCGCTGATGGCGATAACTGTGTGCGTTAAGGCGCTGGAAAAGTTGATGTCGGCTATAAGCCAGTCAATGCCTAACGCAAAACCGTAAATAATCAGATAGAAAGGAGCATAGATAAGACCAAGTAACAATAAGAACACTACTAAACCGAGTATTCGAGTTGTTAGTGTTCTTTTTTCGTTGGGTCTCATTAATATAGAAGGGTCTTTTTTAAATTTGGTGCTCAGAGCGGGACTTGAACCCGCACGGCCTACGGCCACTACCCCCTCAAGATAGCGTGTCTACCAATTCCACCACCTGAGCAATATAAAGACGATCAATTATTGATCTTGATCGTCTTCTTTTGTTTCTTCTTCAGTCGCTTCGGGAATAGACTCAGAAATAGCCTGGTCATCTTCCGTCGGAATTTCAGTACTAATCTCTTCTTGAGTATCTGACGGAATCTCGGAAGGAATTGCTTCTTCTGTCTCTGCTGGAATTTCAGAAGATTGAATACCAACCTCTTCTACCGGCGCAGCTTCTGGGTCATCGAGTAAACCGGACTCGGCGGCTTCATCCTGACCAATGGCATGAATAGTCAAAGCCAAAGCAAAGAATAGAATGGCTAAGATAGTGGTACTCTTAGTTAAGAAGTTGCCAGCGCCTGGGGCGCCGAATAGAGTGTTAGAAGCACCAGCACCAAACGAAGCACCAATTTCTGCCCCTTTACCTTGTTGGATCAATATGATTCCAACCAGTAACAAGGCAACTACTAACAAACTGATCATTAAAAATAATTCCATCGTATTATCCTGCTATTTTGCAAATCGCGATAAATTCATCTGCTTTTAAAGAAGCTCCGCCAATCAATCCACCATCGATATCAGGCTGAGCCAATAATTCTTCAGCATTGGCCGCTTTCATACTGCCGCCATAGAGTATTTTAATATTTTCAGCAACCTGAGCATTTTTACCACGTAAATGAGCTCGAATCGCTGAGTGAACTTCCTGAGCCTGCTCTGGAGTTGCGGTAACGCCAGTGCCGATTGCCCATACCGGCTCATAAGCTACAACAACCTGCTGTAATGCATCGATACCTAAGGTATCAATAACTGCATCCAGTTGCTGCTGCACTACTTGCATAGTGGAGCCTTTTTCTCTTTGTTCAAGGGTTTCACCCACACAAAGAATAGGCATTAATTCAGCTTCAATGGCCTTGCCAACTTTATGAGCAACTAATACATTCGTTTCGCCGTACAGGCTACGACGTTCGGAATGGCCAACAATTACATACTGGCAACCATTATCTTTAAGCATGTCGCCACTGATTTCACCAGTATAGGCGCCCTGCTTCTGCTCGCTTAAGTTTTGTGCTCCGACTGCAATCTTATGATTACCAATCAGGCTCTCAACAAAAGATATATAAATAGTAGGAGGGCACACTAGCACGTCACTTTTCATGTCAGCATCCAACTGCTCAGTCATGCCCTTCATTAAAGCCTCAATGAATGGCTTACTACCGTGCATTTTCCAGTTGCCTGCGATGAGCTTAGTACGCACTTGGATAACTCCTCTTTTATACCACTCTTAAACTTGCGCGAATTGCCTTAATTTTGCCAGTCATTTTGTGTTAAACGCCCAGCGACAATCGCCCCTTTTAACAAAAGGGCGCAAATATTAACCGAGGGCCGACTTTAAAACAAGCTCTGTTGACTCTGATCAGTAGTTTTTGCCTTTTATGGGCCGATTTCCCTAGAAAAAGCATGGATTTTGAACTATCGATCCAAGTATAATACGCGCCGTTTAAGGTCGATTGGCTAATATTTGACCTTAATTTGGAACTATGGCATCTGAAAATCCGTAAATAACAACAAGATATGACTGGTTGTAGCACGCTACACACCAGGTTTTTTTGTTATTGGCATGATTTTGCAGCGCACCATAGTGAAGTGACAACCATCAGGTATTAAAAGTAGCGACCTATGATTAAGATTAAGAAAGGCCTGGACCTGCCTATTGAAGGGCAACCAGAGCAAACGATCTCAGCTGGTACTACGGTAAAAACCGTCGCCATATTAGGCGAAGATTATGTTGGTATGAAACCGACCATGCATGTGCAGGAAGGGGACACCGTTAAGAAAGGCCAGATAATCTTCGAAGATAAAAAAAACCCCGGAGTAAAATACACTGCTCCAGCAGCGGGTACGATTAAAGCCATTAACCGTGGTAATAAGCGTAAGCTGTTGTCGGTAGTGGTTGAAGTTGCCGAGCAAGAAGAAGCAGTCAGCTTTAATAAATTTAGTCCTGAGCAACTGTCTGGCTTGAGTCGCGAAGCGATTGTCGAGCAAATGGTTGATTCAGGCATGTGGACTGCACTGCGCAAACGTCCTTACTCAAAAGTTCCAGCGATCGACAGCGAAACACAAGCGATTTTCGTGTCAGCAATGGATACCAATCCGTTAACTGCCGATCCTGAAGTCATTATCAGTGAGCAGAATGAAGCCTTTAATTACGGACTTGATATTCTTGCTCAACTTTCCGGTGACAAGGTTTTTGTGGCGACTGCCCCAAACTCATCACTGACTAAAAGTAGCAATGCTAAAGTTAGCTATGAAGAGTTTTCTGGCCCGCACCCTGCAGGCTTAGTGGGTACTCACATTCATTTCTTATACCCAGCTTCTATGAACCATCCGGTATGGTACATCGGTTATCAGGATGTGATTGCATTAGCCAAGCTATTCATTGAAGGCGAACTTCATACTGATCGTGTTATCGCTTTAGGCGGTACCATGATTAAGAAGCCACGCTTGATTCGTACTCGCGTCGGCGCTTGCATTGATGAGCTGATGGCTGAAGAAGAGAATGATGCGGATAACCGCCATATCTCTGGTTCGGTGCTCAGTGGCTTTAATGCAATCGATGCTCGCGGCTATTTAGGTCGTTATCACAATCAAGTTACCGTCATCCGCGAAGGTCGCGATAAAGAGTTCTTCGGCTGGGCCATGCCTGGTACTGATAAATTCTCGGTGACTCGCGCATTCTTTGGCCACCTGTTCCCGAAAAGGCGTTTTAACATGACAACCACCACCGGTGGTTCAGATCGTTCTATTATGCCAATTGGTAACTATGAACGTGTCATGCCTTTAGATATTCTGCCGACTCAGCTTTTACGCGCTATCGTCACAAGTGACACAGTTCTCGCACAGGAGTTGGGTTGTCTGGAGCTGGACGAGGAAGATTTAGCCTTGTGTACCTATGTTTGCCCGGGCAAATATGAGTACGGCTCCATTCTTCGCGAAAATCTGACCAAGATTGAGAAAGAAGGATAAGAGAGGCTACCATGGGTTTAAAAAACTTTATTGAAAAAATCGAGCCGCATTTTGAGAAAGGCGGCAAGTGGGAAAAATGGTATGCCTTGTACGAAGCGGCAGCGACCATTTTCTATACACCGGGTCATGTCACCAAAGGCGGCACGCACGTCCGTGACAACATTGACCTGAAACGCATCATGATCATGGTTTGGCTTGCTACTTTCCCGGCTATGTTCTGGGGCATGTGGAACGTTGGTTTTCAAGCGCAGCTTGGATTAGCCCAAGGCTTAACACTGCCTGACGCCTGGCAAGTTGATTTCTTCCAGTTCTTCGGCGGTGTTATTACCCCAGAAACTGGCGTGCTTGGCCTGATGTTCTACGGCGCCTGCTTCTTTATTCCAATTTACGCCGTTACCTTTATTGTTGGTGGATTCTGGGAAGTCTTGTTTGCCAGTGTTCGCGGTCATGAGATCAACGAAGGATTCTTCGTCACTTCGATTCTTTTCGCATTGATCCTGCCCGCCGAAATTCCATTATGGCAAGTGGCTCTTGGTATTTCCTTCGGTGTCGTGGTTGCTAAAGAAATCTTCGGTGGTACCGGTAAGAACTTTATGAACCCTGCGCTAGCCGGTCGTGCATTCCTGTTCTTCTCTTATCCAAGCGAAATTTCAGGTGCCGAAGTATGGGCGGCAGTCGATGGCTTTACCAGTGCAACTCCGCTGGCAGCAGCAGCTGCGGGCACTATTACCGATTACGGCATTAATCAAAGCTGGTGGGATGCTTTCTTAGGTCGCATTCCTGGTTCAATCGGTGAAGTATCAACTCTGATGATCCTCATCGGCGGTCTATTCATTATCTATGCTCGCATTGCTTCATGGCGCATCGTTCTAGGTGTATTGTTCGGCATGATCGGTATGACACTGATTCTTAACTCAGTGGGCAGTGAAAGTAATCCGATGTTTGCCATGCCTTGGTACTGGCACTTGGTTACTGGTGGTTTCGCCTTTGGTATGTTCTTTATGGCGACCGACCCTGTTTCAGCGTCTTTAACCAACAAAGGTAAATGGTACTTTGGTGCCTTAATTGGCGTCATGGTTATATTGATTCGCGTAGTCAACCCAGCCTTCCCTGAAGGTATGATGCTTGCGATTCTATTCGCCAACCTGTTCGCACCATTGATTGACCACTTTGTGGTGCAAAGCAACATCAAGCGGAGGACTCGTCGTCATGTCTAAGAAAGAAAGTCCAATGAGAACCATTGTGGTTGCAGTGATTCTGAGCTTAGTCTGCTCGGTGATTGTTTCTGTTGCCGCCATTAAGTTAAAGCCTTTACAGGAAACCAATAAGGAACTTGACCGTAAGTTGAACATCCTTATTGCTGCGGGGTTAATCGATGGTCAGGCGCAAGCAACCAAAGACCAAATCGAAAATACTTTTAAACAGATAGAGACTCGTGTTGTTGATTTGTCTACCGGCGAATACGTTGAACCTCCGAAAGGTTTCGAGCAACGTAAAGCTGCTAAAGATCCAAGCCTGAACGTTCGAATCGAAGATGATATCGCTGGCATTAGAACGCGTTCCAAATTGGCCAATGTTTACCTGGTCAAGAAAGACGGACAGCTCGACACTATCATTCTTCCTTTCCATGGTTATGGTCTATGGTCAACCATGTATGGTTTCCTGGCGCTTGAGCCTGATACCACAACAGTTGTTGGCTTGAAGTATTATGATCAGGCCGAAACTGCCGGTCTTGGCGGCGAAATTGAAAATCCAAAATGGCGTTCTATCTGGCCAGGTAAAGAAGTCCTAAACGAGCAAGGCGAGCCTGTTATTCAGGTGGTCAAAGGTGAAGCTAAGAATGAACATCAGGTTGATGGACTATCTGGCGCAACCCTGACCAGCGTTGGTGTTGAGAACTCATTACGCTATTGGTTAAGTAATGATGCCTTTGGACCATACTTGGCAAAAGTAAGAGCGGGGGAATTGTAAAATGGCATTTGATAAACAAGAAGCCAAATCGGTTCTATTATCACCGATTTTTAACAACAACCCAATCGCCCTTCAGGTATTGGGGATTTGTTCTGCGCTGGCAGTAACCAGTAAACTCGAAACTGCATTGGTGATGAGTTTGGCCCTAACAACAGTTGTTGCCTTCTCAAACCTTATCATCAGTTTGATCCGTAAACAGATTCCATCAAGCATTCGTATTATCGTGCAGATGACGATTATTGCGTCTTTGGTAATTCTGGTTGACCAGGTGTTGAAAGCTTACGCTTATGAAGTTTCTAAGCAGCTTTCAGTATTTGTTGGCTTGATTATTACCAACTGTATCGTAATGGGACGCGCTGAAGCTTATGCCATGAAAAATGGCCCTGCGATGAGCTTCCTCGATGGTTTAGGTAACGGTCTTGGTTATTCGGTATTGCTGATTATTGTCGGTATCATCCGCGAGCTATTGGGCTCTGGTAAACTGTTAGACTTTACCATCTTCCCTACAACTGCTGACGGCGGTTGGTATCACACAAACGGTATGCTACTGCTGCCAGCGAGTTCTTTCTTTATTATCGGTTTACTCATCTGGGCACTACGTACCTGGAAAACCGATCAAGTGGAGGATGCTGAATAATGGACCATTATATCTCCCTATTTGCAAAAGCGGTTTTCGTAGAGAACATCGCCCTGGCATTCTTGCTGGGCATGTGTACCTTCCTGGCGGTTTCAAAGAAGGTTCAAACTGCCATTGGCCTTGGTATCGCTGTCGTTATCGTGCAGACGATTACCGTTCCAGTCAACAACCTGTTGCTAAACGGTTTGTTAAAAGAAGGCGCTCTGGCTTGGGCTGGCTTTCCAGAAGCTGATTTAAGCTTCTTGGGACTTATCGTCTATATCGGTGTTATTGCCGCGCTTGTTCAGATTCTGGAAATGACTTTAGACAAGTTCTTCCCGGCACTTTACCAATCGCTTGGTATCTTCTTGCCATTGATCACTGTCAACTGTGCCATCCTGGGTGGCTCTTTGTTCATGGTTGAGCGTGACTATAGCTTCCCTGAGTCAATGGTTTACGGCTTCGGCTCAGGTTTCGGTTGGGCTTTAGCGATCGTTGCCCTGGCCGGTATTCGCGAGAAGATGAAGTACTCTGACGTTCCTGATGGTTTACGTGGATTAGGTATTACCTTTATCACCGTTGGCTTGATGGCCCTTGGCTTTATGTCTTTCTCCGGCATCAAACTGTAAACGAGTAAAGAGGTTAACTAATGAATGAAATAATATTAGGCGTTGCCCTGTTTACGGTAGTGATTTTTGCACTTGTACTGGTGATCTTATTCGCTCGTAAACAACTCGTCAGCACAGGCGATGTTCATATCAACATCAATAAAGACGCAGACAAAGCCATAACTGTTCCTGCGGGCAGCAAGTTACTGAATGCCTTGTCAGATAGCGGCATTTTCTTATCGTCAGCTTGTGGCGGTGGCGGTACTTGCGGTCAATGTGTCTGTAAAGTACTCGAAGGTGGTGGTTCTATTCTTCCGACTGAGGAAAGTCATATTACTCGTCGTGAAGCCAGAGAGGGTTACCGTCTTTCCTGTCAGGTCGCTGTTAAGCAAGACATGCAAATCGAAGTTCCAGAAGAAGTCTTTGGTACTAAGAAATGGGACTGTGAAGTTATCTCTAACGATAACAAAGCGACCTTCATCAAAGAATTGGTACTTAAGATTCCTAATGGCGAAAGCGTACCTTTCCGTGCTGGTGGATATATTCAGATTGAAGCGCCACCTCACAAAGTTAAATTCAGTGAATTTGATGTGCCAGCTGAATACCGTGGCGACTGGGAACGCTTTAAGCTTTTTGACCTAGAGTCAGAAGTTAAAGAAGAAACCATTCGCGCATATTCAATGGCTAACTATCCTGAAGAAGAAGGCATTATCATGTTGAACGTACGTATTGCAACGCCTCCGCCACGCGATATGTCATTGCCACCTGGTAAAATGTCATCTTATATCTGGAGCTTAAAACCTGGTGATAAGGTTACGATTTCTGGTCCTTATGGTGAATTCTTCGCTAAAGACACTACCGCTGAAATGGTCTTTATTGGTGGTGGTGCTGGCATGGCTCCGATGCGCTCGCATCTCTTCGACCAATTGCGTCGTATTAAAACCGACCGTAAAATTAGCTTCTGGTACGGTGCTCGTAGTTCACGCGAAATGTTCTATGATGAAGATTTCGATATGTTAGCCAAAGAGAACCCGAACTTTGAATGGCATGTGGCTCTTTCTGATCCGCAGCCTGAAGACAACTGGGAAGGCTACACCGGCTTTATTCACAACGTTCTATACGAGAACTACTTGAAGGACCACCCAGCTCCTGAAGATTGTGAGTTCTATATGTGTGGACCACCAATGATGAACGCAGCTTGTATCCAGATGCTTGAAGATCTGGGTGTTGAGCGTGAAAACATCTTATTGGATGACTTCGGTGGCTAATCCGCTTGGGTTATAACTGAAGCTTCTATAAAATAGGCAGTCTTATGACTGCCTTTTTTATGCCTTTATGATACGTATTACGATCTTACTCATTTTTACACTCTCCCTCGCGGCCTGCCAGCAAGAAGCACAATATAGTAAACTGACTGGCAACACTATGGGCACTAAATACCGTATCACTTTTGAGTCTAACAATATCAATTCTGAACAATTACAATCGGCCCTGACCCAAGAGTTAGATACCATCAACCTGTTGATGTCGACTTATATTCCCGACAGCGAAATCAATCAATTCAATGCCCTTGCAACCAAAGAGTGCTTCGCCTTTTCTGATCCAACCTGGGTTGTTCTGATTGCCGCTAAAGATGTCTACCACCAAACCGAAGGGGCTTTTGATATTACTGTTGCACCTTTAATTCAGCGCTGGGGTTTTGATGCAGCTGAATATGCGCAGCGAGTTCCATCTGCAGCAGAAGTACAAGATTTACAAAGTGCCGTTGGTACCGATCAGCTAGAATTTGATTTCGCGGAACAATGTATCGCTAAATCTAACCCAGAGCTAACCATCAACCTTTCCGCCATTGCAAAAGGTTACGCAGTCGATCAGCTTGCGAATATCATGGAAGAGTTCAACATACCTAATTATCTAGTTGAAATCGGCGGTGAAACTAAAAGCCAAGGAGTTAATATCCATAGCTACCCTTGGCGCATTGCAGTTGAAAAGCCAGTTGCAGGAACCACTCAACAACAGTTAATCGTGGTTGGTTTAAACAACACATCTATAGCGACTTCAGGTGATTATCGTAATTATTTCGAAGTGGATGGGAAGCGCTTTTCTCATACTATTGACCCAACCACAGGTTATCCAATAACACATGGCTTAACCTCAGTATCAGTCGTTCACCCCAGCAACATGTATGCTGATGCTTACGCCACAGCATTCAGCGTTATGGGCTTTGAGCGCTCAAAACAATTTGCACATAGTCATCAGCTACCCATATTCCTTATAAATCGGCAAGATGAACAATTGATGACTTATCAGAATGAGTTGTTTTCCAATATTGTAATAGATACTGACCAGCCGCCTGCTGAATAAGACTACTTAAATTATTATCAAACAGGTTTGTGAATAAGCCGAGCAACCGCTCGGCTTATTACGCTTTATAGAGAAAGCTCGTATTTTTGCCCCGGATGTCTCAACCCGCCACACTTAAAGCTAATCTGCATACTATAAGGTGCTGGGCCAGTGACACTCTGAACAACAATGTTAAAGCCATTTACACCATGGTAATAAGGCTGCCCATAAGGCGGATAACCACCATTATCGGTAGTGGTTACCTTGCTTTCGCAACGTGACTCTACCATTGACTGGATATTGGTTTGGCTTGCACAGGCATAAAAGCTCAAGCTGCCACAGTTAAACGTTTCGGTGCCATTAAAAAACTGGATATAGGGATCATTGTGATTTCCGTGGTTATATTCTTCAGCCACAACGACGCTACTGATAACTAAACTTAATAGTAATACTAAGTATTTCATACATTCACTCCAAGTTAACTCATATTAAATCGACCCCAATTGGTCAATGCTCAACTTATCAGTAACTTGAAAAAAACACCCCGAAATTGCAGGGTTAAAATCAGCTCATTCTAAACTTTACCCATTTTTACCCTGCTACTTATTTAGCTCATTTTATATACTAATGCTTATATTTAAATGTCAATATGATAAAATAGGGTTTCATAGTTAATATCGAGTTTTATATCGTGAGTAGTACTTTCTTTCTTGCATTCATACTATTTTTAGCTGTCATGGTAATAATGGCGGTTGGGTATTTGTTTCAACAAAAGCGAATTAGCGGTAGTTGCGGTGGAATGGATGCCTTAGGCATTGAGAAGGCTTGTGATTGTGATAAGCCATGTGCGAAGAAGCGTGCTCGCCTACGGAACGAGCGACGCCTTAATGTCGAAGTTTTAGAAGACTAATTGCTCGGCAATTAGTCTTTACGGCCAACAAATTGAATCGCTTTTAATATACTTTGTCTCGAAATCATTCCCACTAACTGACTTTTCTCCATCACCGGATACATGCGGCAGTTGTCTTTTAAGAATCTCTCTGCGACATCAGCAATGCTGTCATCAGGGTGTACAGTTTTGACCTCTTTAGTCATTAAATCCATAACCCTATGCCCCAAGTCACCATGATAAATAGCACTCAAAACAGTGTGTAGGCAGTCTTTTTCGGAAATAAACCCAACTAATCGATTATGGTCATCCAATACTGGAGCGCCGGTTAAGCGATATTCCAACATTGTCTGAGCAGCTTCAACAACATCTGTTTGTGGTTTTAAGGTGATCATTGCCGAAGTCATATAATCTCTAACATGAACCGACTTTATCATAAAGCTACTCCTTGATTTTATTGTAAGAATTGAAAAGCGCTTTCGCTTGATCTTCAATTTGATAGTAGCTTATTTGCCAGAAAAAACAAAGCCCAGCAATATGCTGGGCTTTGAAAGAGGCCTGACTTTCTAAATATATTATTTAGTAGTCATTGTCTCTGCACGTGCTTCTGCACGACGATTTAAGGCACGGCCATCTGCAGTTGAGTTGTCTGCGATTGGTTGGTCTTCACCATAGCCTTTTGAGCTCAATCGAGACGCATCAATACCGAAGTTGCTTACTAAGTACTCTTTTACAGAGTTAGCACGACGCTCCGATAAGCCTTGGTTATATGCACTAGAACCTACGCTATCAGTATGCCCCTGGATTTCAGCATTGACATCTGGATATTGGCGTAAGAACTCAGCCACTTTGGCTATTTCAGCGACCATTTCTGGCTTGATTTCATATTTGTTAGTGTCAAAGTTTAAGCGCATATCAACAACAACTTCTTCTGCAACTTTAACTTCACAACCTTTTTCGTCGACCTGAACACCCGGAGCTGTACCTGGGCAAGCATCTTGATAGTCGTAAACACCATCGTTATCACTGTCTAAAGGACAACCATTAACATCTACAGCAGCGCCTGCAGGCGTTCCTGGACATTGATCGTTTGCATCTAATACGCCATCACCGTCAGAATCTTTTGCTCTCTCAACTGGTTTTGGAGCTGGAGCCGCACCAGATTTAACCGTGTCACCGAAGAAATAACCGTAGCTGACGTACCATACTTGATGATCGCCGCGCTCACCGGAATCCAACCAGTCATAACCTACGCGCATGAAAACGTTATCCGATGCAAAGTGCTCAAGACCAACACCAACTTTATAATATCCGTCCTCTAAATCTGGGTGGTAAACACCATACTTATCGCTTAACTCGCCATAGCCCAATTTAAGGAATGGATGCGTTGTAGCACTACCCATCCAGCTTGTGTCATTTAAAATAAGATTTAGAGCTGTATTTTCAACATCAGTACGATAACCTGATGTAAAATTTGGAATTTCGTCAAAGTAATTGTACTCTAGCTCCAGAGCGACGTTCTTGTTAAAGAACCAACCTAGGCCCAATCCACCGGATTGAGTATTGCCAGAATTCCAATGAGAATCTAGCTCTATGTCATACCAACCTACGTGGCCATAAAAACCATGACGGTCTTGCACTTCTTCTGCAGCAAATGCCGTTGACCCTAAAGCCATCAAGCAAGCTGCGGTTAATAATTTTTTCATTGTATTACCCTCTTAAGTTATTCATTTATGTTCCATGGTGCTTCGCATTATAGCGGAAACAATGAGTTAGATACAAAGCATAAGCCGAATTTGACATAATTTTACATTTTTTAGGCAATGTTGCGCACTTTTTCTGCCAACTTCTCGGCCATTTTTGTTGCCAGATTTGTATCATCAGCTTCAACCATCACTCTGATCAAAGGTTCAGTACCTGAAGCGCGTAGTAAAACTCGACCATTATCAGCAAGTTCGGTATCAACCTCTTTTGCCAACTGCTGTAATTCTTCATTTCCCATAATTCTCTTCGCGTCTTTTACACGAACATTAATCATCGTTTGTGGGAATAAAGGAAACTGCTTGGCTAAGTCACCAATTGTTTTTCCTTGCTCTTTAATCACTCTTAACACCTGCAGCGCAGCAATAATCCCATCACCGGTAGAATTATAATCAAGATGAATCAAGTGTCCTGATGACTCGCCACCAATCAGCCAATTATTCTTCTTAAGGGTTTGCATGACATATCGATCTCCCACTTTGCTTCGCTCAAATGGAATCTCAAATTCTTTCAACGCATTTTCAATCGCCATATTGGTCATCAAGGTTCCAACCACTCCACCTTTAAGCAACCCTTTTTGTTGCAAGTGATAAGCCATCATAAACATTAGCTGGTCACCGTTAATAGTGCCACCATTGGCATCCACCATCATCAGGCGGTCGCCATCACCATCAAAGGCAATACCGATATCTGCCCGGTGTTCAACTACTGCTTTTGACAAGGGCTCAAGATGAGTTGCACCACACTCACGGTTGATGTTTAAACCATCTGGCTCTACCGCAGTTTTTATAACTTTAGCGCCCAATTCTTTGAATACGTAAGGGGCAATATGGTAAGTCGCACCGTTAGCGCAATCTAAAACAATCTTCATTCCATCTAGGTTAAAATCATTAGGAACACTGGCTTTACAAAATTCAATATATCTCGCCGCAGCATCTTCTATTCGATACGCCTTGCCTAACTTCTCAGAGGGTAAAGAGGTCATTTCTTGCTCCAATAAGGCTTCAATTTCTAACTCAACCTCATCCGGTAATTTTGTCCCTGCTGCTGAGAAAAATTTGATTCCATTATCCTGGAATGGATTATGCGAAGCGCTTATCACAATCCCAGCGTCAGCTCTAAAGGTTCGAGTTAAGTAAGCTATCGCTGGCGTCGGCATAGGCCCAACCAAAAAGCTATCGACCCCTGCAGACGTCAAGCCAGCTTCAAGAACTGACTCGAACATATACCCTGAAATCCGTGTGTCTTTACCAATAACGATTCGACCCTTTTTGCCAAGTACTTTCCCGGCAGCCCAACCCAACTTCAATACAAATTCAGGTGTAATCGGAAAGTCACCAACTGTTCCTCTAATCCCATCGGTGCCAAAATATTTTCTTTCGCTCATTTTATCCGTTCCTAATTTTGTTTATTTGGCTTGCTCAAAGGCGCAAAATAATTTCACTGCTTCAACTGTTGCCTTAACATCGTGCACTCTAAGAATATTTGCACCCTTGGTTAACGAGTACATGGCAGCAGCGACGCTACCATTAGCCCTATCGTTCACATCAGCATCCAAGATGGTGCCAATCATTGTCTTTCTTGAAACACCGACTAGTAGTGGTAAGTTTAGTTCTTTAAAACTGTCTAAATGTTTCATCAGTTCACAGTTATGCTGCAACTTTTTACCAAACCCAAAACCTGGATCTAAACAGATTCGCTCAGTCGCGATGCCCGCTTCGAGGCACTGTTGTACTCGTTGTTTCAAAAATGATTTAACCTCGACTACCACGTCGCTGTATTGAGGATTCTGCTGCATCGTTCTAGGTTGCCCCTTCATATGCATCAAACACAGCGATACATTCGGGTCCGAAGCTACAGCGTCAATAGCACCATCCTCCTGCAATGCGCGAACATCATTGATCATACCGGCGCCAGCATTAATCGCTTCCGTCATTACAATGGCTTTACTGGTATCGACTGACACAGGCATACCACTATCCACGATAGCTTCTATCATAGGAATAACCCGATCCAGCTCTTCATTGACTGAGACGGCTTGCGCACCTGGGCGAGTGGACTCACCACCGACATCAATGATATCAACCCCTTCTTCAATCATGGCCTCAATGCGTCGCAGTGCTATATCTTTACGCAGATAACTGCCACCGTCCGAAAATGAGTCAGGAGTAGTGTTCAGAATACCCATCACAAGTGGTCGATTTGACTCTAATATTTTTTGCATTATAGCTACTTATGTCACAATGAAAAAAAGGGCCAGAAGGCCCTTTTCTTAATCAACAGATGGTTCTGTTACTGGTGATTCTTTTGGCGCTTCAGGTTGCGTTCCTGAGCCACCATTACCACCGGGGCCTTTTTTATCCGACCAATTAGCCGGCGGGCTTGGATCATCACCATCCATAATTTGCTTTATTTGGCTAGCATCAATGGTTTCATATTTCATTAACGCATCAGCCATTGCGTGCAACTGTTCCATATGGTCCTGCAAAATAGTTTTTGCTCGATTGTAGTTGCGATCAATAACCTCACGAATTTCTGCATCAATCGCTCTTGCTGTATCGTCAGAGATATTCTTGTGCTGAGTAACCGAGCGACCTAAAAAGACCTCACCCTCATCTTCTGCATATGACAATGGGCCGAGCTTATCAGACAATCCCCATTTTGTGACCATATTGCGGGCAATAGCTGTGGCGCGCTCGATATCATTCGAAGCACCAGTTGTCACCTTATCTACTCCATTAATAATCTCTTCCGCGATCCGGCCACCGTACAGTGACGATAGTTGGCTTTCTATCGCTTCTTTGGATAATGAGTATTTGTCTTGCTCAGGTAAATACATGGTCACACCCAGTGCACGACCACGTGGAATAATGCTCACTTTATAAACGGGATCATGGCTTGGCACTTTCAAACCAACAATAGCATGGCCAGCTTCGTGATAAGCGGTGTTCAGTTTTTCCTCTTCAGTCATGACCATTGAGCGCCGCTCAGAACCCATCAGGATTTTATCTTTAGCTTTTTCAAACTGCTCCATCCCCACCACGCGTTGACTATCACGCGCTGCAAATAAAGCTGCCTCATTCACTAGATTAGCTAAATCGGCACCTGAAAAGCCAGGGGTACCACGAGCAATAAGGCCAGGCTCAACATCGTCACCAATAGGGACTTTACGCATATGCACTTTAAGGATTTGCTCACGACCTTTAATGTCAGGTAAGCCCACTACAACCTGACGATCAAAACGGCCAGGTCGCAATAACGCAGGATCGAGAACATCAGGACGGTTGGTGGCAGCAATAACAATCACGCCTTCACCACCTTCGAAACCATCCATTTCGACCAGTAACTGGTTTAAAGTTTGCTCACGCTCATCGTGCCCACCACCTAAACCAGCACCACGATGGCGACCGACAGCATCGATCTCATCAATAAAGATAATGCACGGAGCATGCTTCTTAGCTTGCTCAAACATGTCACGGACACGAGAGGCACCAACACCAACAAACATTTCAACAAAGTCGGAACCCGAAATAGTAAAGAACGGAACTTTAGCTTCGCCGGCAATGGCGCGCGCCAATAGAGTTTTACCAGTACCCGGAGGGCCAACCATCAAGACACCACGTGGAATCTTGCCGCCTAAGCGTTGGAATTTACGAGGATCGCGTAAGAAGTCGACTAACTCACCCACTTCTTCTTTGGCTTCTTCAACGCCAGCAACATCGGCAAAAGTGGTCTTAACCTGATCTTCACTGAGCATACGCGCCTTGCTCTTGCCAAAAGACATTGCACCGCCACCTTTACCACCGCCCTGCATCTGGCGCATAAAATAAATCCACACCGCAATCAGTAGTAAAATAGGGCCAAAGCTCCAAAGGAAGGCAGCTAGTCCACCCCCCTCACGCTTCTTTCCACTGTAGCTGACATCATTTGCCAACAAAATTTCATTCAGCTTTTCATGGCCGCCCGAAGGGATATCTGCATTAATTTCACTATTACTGCTGATATCTTTACCGGAAACCACATTATTGTTTGGGTTAATGACCACATCTTCCACTTCTTTGGACTCGATGCGACTCACAAACTCAGAAAATTTGACCTGGCTATTGTCCTGCTGACGTTCCTGAATGGCGTCAATCACAATGAACAATATGACCGCTGCAACGGCCCAAAATAAAATATTTTTTACTAAATCGTTCAAAACCTGAACCTCAATCTTGGCAACGCTTTGCCTTTAATAATGACCACACATTATGCCATGCTTTGTCAGTAACGAAAGCCCTGAAGCTTAACAAAACGTAACAATCATAACCATCCAGTTAGCCTATCACTCGTTCAACTGACACGTAACTAACCCTTATATCCTATACCCACCACATAAACTTCGCGTGAACGTCCTCTGGAAGCGTCGGGTTTACGGATTAAAACCTTATCAAAAACTTCGCGACACTGTCGTATATAGTCGTCAAAACCCTCGCCCTGGAAGACCTTGACCACATAATTACCACCTTTCGCAAGCACCGTTTGAGCCAGCTCCAGCGCCAACTCACACAAATACATGCCGCGCGGTTGATCAACCGCATCCACACCACTCATATTGGGGGCCATGTCCGATAAAACAAGGTCTGCCTTATGTTCACCAATCTTATCCAGCAACTGATTAAGCACCGCTTCTTCGCGAAAATCACCTTGAATAAAGTCAACATCCGGCAAGGGATCCATTTCCAGAATATCCAAAGCAAAAATTTTACCTTGGCTACCCATCTTATAGGCTACATATTGTGACCACCCACCCGGGGCAGCCCCAAGGTCTACCACCGTCACACCTTTGCCCAATAATTTATATTTTTGATCAAGCTCTTCCAGCTTGTATACCGCCCGTGAACGATAACCGTCTTTTTGCGACTTTTTGACATAGGGATCGTCAAAATGCTCTCTCATCCAGCGGTGACTGCTTTTGCTTCGTGACATAAAGAAAATATGCTTGTTTTTTCCTCAAATAAGTCTCTATTGTACCTTTTTTCAGGTAAAATGACCGCTAATAATCACTATCAGAAAGATGCAATGACTCAATTAAGTAACAACCAGGTAAAATTCTTACGCGGCAAGGCTCACAGCCTGAAGCCCATCGTGATGGTCGGCGCTAATGGCGTTACTGACAACGTCCTCGAAGAAATCAATATTGCGCTCAATCACCATGAGCTGATTAAGATTAAAGTCAGAGCTGAGGAGCGTGAAGATAAACAAGCCATGATTGACCATATTTGCCAACAAACTAAAGCAGCAAAAATTCAGGTTATTGGCCATAATCTATCGATTTATCGCAAATCGGCCAATCCTAAAATCATTTTGCCTAAATAATCAAATTCAGCTACCTTATGAGCTGCTTCTAATTTTTAGGAACTACTATGGCTTACAGCATTCTCCTGGTCGAAGATCACAAAGAATTAGCCGCCACAACTGGCGAATATCTTGAAGCTTGCGGCTATATTGTTGATTATGCGATGGATGGCATTTCTGGCCTTAATTTGGCTAAAAACAATCAATACGATGCTTTAATCCTTGATGTGATGCTGCCTGGTATGGATGGTTTTACCATTTGTCAGCGTATTCGCCAGGAAGCCCAGTCTGACATCCCCATTTTAATGCTCACCGCACGCGATCAATTAAGCGATAAACTGGATGGCTTTGATGCAGGGGCAGATGATTACTTGATCAAGCCCTTTGACTTTGAAGAACTGGATGCACGCCTTAATGCCATTATTCGTCGTCATAAAGGCGAACTGGATTCAAAACCGCTGGTTATTCATGACCTGGAGCTTGATCCAAAAACTCTGCAGGTAAAGCGCCAAGGACAAAAGCTCAAATTATCTCCGACAGGTTTGCACATCCTGAAGCTATTGATGCGTAAATCACCGGAAGTGGTTACTCGAGAAGAGCTTGAGCGAGAATTGTGGGGCGACCTGGTACCGAACAGCGACGTTCTTAGAAGTCACTTATATAACTTACGCAAAGTGATCGACAAGCCGTTCGCAGAACATCTGCTACAGACAGTACCTGGTCTGGGTATTAAAATCACTTCACCAGAAGAATAACTCTAGTTATTTTTCTGCAATATGTTCTTTTAGCGTTAGCTGAATTTGCGTGCCTTTTCCCAACTCACTATCAATGGATATGTGCCAATTCATCTGATCGCAGATGCGCTTAACGATAGACATTCCAAGTCCAAATCCTTTGACCCGCTCCTGCTCACGATTAGCTCTATAAAAAGGCTCAAATATACGTTGTAAACTTTTCTCATCCATACCAATACCGGTATCCGACACGCGCACAAAGCTACGACCGATAAATACTTGAATTGAACCCTTCTCCGTATAATTAAATGCATTAAGCATTATGTTGTTTAAACAAATCACCAACAGACGTTCGGAAACACGCATCTTGAGCTGAACATTGCTATGCAAGCTGGTCTGGATCTGCTTATCTGGATATAGACGCTCAATCGCACTCAGCTGATGCTTAACAGTAGCATTGATATTAAGCGGTTCTTCAGCAATATCTGGCTCCTGATTTCTGGATAGTAAAAACAAGGCTTCCAGCAAGTCTTCCATTTCTTTAACCATTGGCTTCATGCGAGACACGATCTTTTGTTGGGACTCGTTGAGTTGTTGTTTTTCCAACAATGAGATAGAGCCTTTGAGTACGGCCAGAGGAGTTCGTAATTCATGGCTGGCATAGCGGGTAAAGTTTTTTTCACGAGTCACATACTCATTGACTCGCTCTGCATACTGGTCAAATGCCTGCAACAGCGTCATGACTTCGGCATCAGCATTGTTTTCAATGTCAGAAAAGTCGAGCTTCAAATCGGAGCGTTCAGAAACCTCTACGCTATCCATTAAACGTGAAAGTTTAACTACAGGTGAAATGGCTCGACGTGACAGCATATAGGTAATCCATGCCGGTAGATAAATAATCAAAAGAACGAATGCGAGCGGGGCAATACCAAAGTAGAAAGACAGGCGTGCAACCTGCCCCTCTTCGAACACCAGATACAAGCGCTTGCCATGCTTTTGAGAAATATGGACCAGCGGCTGCCTGTTATCCACATCGACTCTTTGATAACCTACCTCGAGTACTTCTAAATAATCGGGTACATCGTCTGAACGACTGGTCGATGACATATAACCGGTCAGGTTTAAAGTGTTGGGTAAATTAAAGGCGCTATTTTGTTCATAGTTTTTCCAAAAAAAATCGGCCTCACCTTCCAGTGCCTGTTTAATCAAAACATTTTCAACCACTTTCGCCGCGCCATAGACACCCAATAACGTTACCGCACTAATCAGCAATAACTGTATTGCCATCGCCTTGATGATTTTATAATGTATGCCGCGACGTTTTTGACTCATATTGATGTCCCTTTACCCGGGGAGCTAAATTATAAATATATTTATGTGCTACTAGTCAGCGCTTAACCAATTGGTCAGCTCTTAACAAGTCATTTATCTATTAACAAATCGTCTATCTCTTTACAAACTTGTAATGCGCAACCATCCACTCGTTTCCATCAGCATAACCAAATAGCTCGGCACAAGCCATAAAGAAAATACGCCAACGCTGAAACCAGATTTTGGCAAAGTCTTTACCATAGACAGTTTCGAATAACGGCATAATTTGTTTGTGATTCTGATCCATATTGTCCAGCCAGGCATTAGACGTTTTTTCATAATGCTGCCCACTAACCAGCCAGCGTCTATCCAGTTGTAAATATTGCTGGAAGTTGAGAAAAGTATCAGCCGCTGGCATTTGTCCGCCACTGAAAAAGTAGCGTCCCATCCAGTTATCATCACCCTCTTCTAAGAAGGGATACATCAAATAGCGGTGGCAGAACACATGCAGGAATACTTTGCCATCATCTTTAAGCCATTGACTGACTCGTTTAAATAGCACTTCATAATTTCTTACGTGCTCAAACATCTCAATTGAAACAATCCGGTCAAACTGACGACCAGGATCAAACTGATTAATATCCTGAGTGATGATAGTGATATTGCTTAAATCACGCTCTTTAGCCTGCTGCTCAATATACTCACGCTGCGAGTTGGAGTTTGATACTCCTGTAATCGTGCTATTCGGGTACTTGGCTGCAAGAAACAACGTTAAGGAACCCCAACCACAACCTAGCTCTAGAATGTCCTGCCCATCCACAAACTCTCCACGCTCAGCATAAAGCTCCAGCATTGCCTGTTCAGCTGCATCCAGGTTATTAACACCATCAGGCCAATAGGCACTGCTATATTTCAGATTTTTTCCCAGCGCAAAATGATAAAACTGTGCAGGAACTTCGTAATGCTGTTCATTTGCCTTATCGGTTTTGATGGCTACCTCAGAAGATTTCAACTCCTGCAAAAACTCATGATAGCGTTCGCCCTGTGCCTCGCAATCATAAGCCGACTCTTCCGCCAGTCGCTGCTCGCAGAGCTTTCGTATGCCCAGTCGTACTAGACGATCAGGTAGCAATCCTTTCTCAATTAGATTAATAGCTTGTGCAATCATTTAGCTCTCCGCACTTATTCATAACGTAATATTAATGAGCCTTATTGGTTTACTACTTTGTCGGCCCTAGAAAAAACTTATTGGTCTGCCGCTGATACTCTCGATAGGCGTCACCTTTACTTCGAATATTTTGCTGTTCGTTAAACGGTATGCCAGTTAACTTTAAAAGAAACAGCAGCATTAAAATCGGGTAGATATATAACAGCCATCCTTGTTCGGCGTGCCAGCCAATCAATGGGTAAGCAAACCAGTGCGTCCATTCAAAGAAATAGTTAGGGTGGCGCGAATATCGCCATAAGCCGATATTGCAGACCTTACCTTTAGAATCTTTATTACGCTTAAACTGCCGCAACTGATAGTCAGACAGAGTGACGCCTATCAATGAAATTGCCGCTACTGCAATTCCTAAGCCATCAAACATATCCAAATTATGATTAGCTGAAGCAATAATATAAACAGGATAACTGAATCCAAATGCTAAAACGGCCTGAAACATGAAAAAGATAAATAGTTTTGCCTGCGTATTGTCGGACCAATGTTCTCGCAATTGTTGGTAACGTCCATCTTCATGGTCTATCTGATAGCGATCAATTAAATGCCATGCTAAACGCGCGTACCAGGCAACCGGAATCAACAGAACTATATAACGATGAAAGCCGCTGCCCTCTGCTTGACCGACATAAACCAGTCCACAAACTACAATCAGCACCGCCCAGGTGATATCGACAATATCGGTATTCTTGGTATGCATTTGCCACAACCAGGCAATGGTCTGCCCAACAATACACAACCCAATGACAATCAATATAGCGACTTCTAATTCCATGAGGTTTCTCTCTTCCCCACCAGGTTTTTTTTATAGCTTGATGACTCACCAAAAACGGTAATGAGCATGACCATGACTAAAGTCCACCCTGTAGCAAGAGCCGCTAGTGCCCACACTGATTGATTTAACGTTACGGCTCCAAATTTTTCTGCAGCCAGATAAGACACTGGACCACCTATCGCTCCCATCAGAATACCAATAACTTTATGGTCAAATATCCAGCTCAGCGAATGGTTAATGGTTAAACCAAAGGCCATCCACAACATGACAATCCACACCGGAGCGATGAATGAGTATGGCCATTGCATTTCATAACTGATCAAACCTAATTGAAGCCACAGGCTATCTAAAACAAGGCCTAGTGCCGCTAATGTGATCATGATGGTAACATCGTTGGACTTTCGGTTGATTGGTTGTAATTGCCAAATACTAAACGCTATGAAAATAGCAAAACCTAGCCAGATATGCTGATAAACCACGCCGATCACCAATGCAAACCAGACCGTTTGCAGAAGCACAAAGTTTAACACCTTATTTAACTTTGTAAGGCTAACCATTGCGGCCTCTTGTTAGCAGGTTTTGCCAATAGTAAATGCACATCACTAATTGCTTTTTCGATAAAGCCACCCTCGCAGTAGCAGAAGTAAAAGTCCCACATTTGTATAAATGTCTGATTAAAGCCCAGTGCCTTTACTTCTTCGAGATGACTAAAGAAACGTTTTCGCCACTCGTTCAGGGTTCTGGCATAACTGTCGCCAAAATCTTCCAGATTAATCAATCGCAAATCAGATGCTTTTTTTGCGGTATCGACGATAACTGATACGCAAGGAATAAAACTTCCCGGAAAAATATAGCGCTTAATAAAATCCACTGACTTTAGTGCCTGTTTATAGCGAGTGTCTTCAATGGTGATTGCTTGAATCAATGCCATGCCTTTCGGCTTTAACAGATCGCTACACTGTTTTAGGTAAGTGTCGAGATATTGATGTCCTACCGCTTCAATCATTTCAATCGATACCAACTTGTCGAACTGGCCCTTCAAATTACGGTAGTCTTGTTTAAGCAAAGTGATTTTACTTTCCAGTCCTTCTTCTTTGACTCGTTTCTTGGCGTATTGGTATTGCTGCTCAGAAATAGTTGTAGTCGTAACATGACACCCATAATTCTTTGCTGCGTAAATCGCGAAGCCACCCCAGCCTGTACCAATTTCCACCAACTGGTCGTTAGCATTTAAATCCAACTTTTCACAGATTGTTTTTAGCTTTAACTCTGAAGCTTTTTCTAAGGTGTTCGCCTTTTCGGTAAAAATTGCTGAGGAATACATCAGGTGTTTATCCAGAAACAACTTAAAAAAGTCATTGCCGAGATCATAGTGTGCTGAGATATTTTTGCGGCTGCCGTCGAGACTGTTGCGGTTGAAGACATGCCACAGTTTAAGAATGCTGTTCTTTAGCCACGCAAGGCCACCCTCCATGTCGTCCAGGATGTGCCTGTTAATAACCAGTATCCGCACTAGTCCAGTAAGGTTATCTGTAGACCACTGTTCTTTCATATACGATTCTGCGGCACCAATGCTACCATGCATGGCCACTTGTCGATAAAAATCCAGTTTCTTAATATTCAACGTGACACACAGTTCCGATTGCGGGCTGGCAGAACCGCAGAAATACTGACCAAGAGGGTCATTAATAATAATCTGGCCGCCCTTTATTCGATTGAGAGTTTTAAGCACCTGACTTCTTATCAGTCGCTCAAAGCCTGAAACTTTTGTGTTTTCAGGTAATGCCAACTCAACAGTATCGCTCTGCTTCTGCTTAGTGGTTATTGCCTGTTTTTCAGTAAAATCATTCACGACCTATATTCCTCTTACCTGTTATCCGATTTTGGCTCGCCCTTGTGCGACTCTTTGTCTTGTCGAGGGTGGGGCACAAAAGGAATCTTTTTTAACCATAGTTTCAATGCTTGCCAGTAAATGGCCGCAACCATCTTCAATGGTTGTAACGGTCTTTTTAAGACAATACTACGCATGCTACTTTGGCTTAATGGTACGAAGTCTGCTGTGAAGGTTGCGTCAAAGAATTTGGAATTGGTTTTTTTCTGATTAACGACCATATGAACCCTTAACTCTTTATCCTCAACTTTAAATAACCATTGGTAATGCATATCCATGGCAAGAAAGGGCGATATATGGAACGCCTTATCAAACTCAAACTTATACAAATTGTCAGCCTGCTTGCCTTCTCCACAAACATGTATGTAGGCATGACGCTCCCCCCATGGGGTATTGGTGATCTCAGAAACAATATATTGTAATTCGCCATCTTCAACACAAAAGTAGAAACACACCGAATTAAAGTTAAAACCCAGATACCTAAGGTGGGACAATAAAAATACCTGCCCGGTAAAAGTGTCTCCCGTCTTTTGACGAATAGTTTCAACAATAGCTTCTTTATTTGAGGTGCTCTTGTTAGTTTCAGATGATAGGGAATTTTGATGGAAATCTTTATGGCGAAATGAAATCAGGTTCCACTTTTCAAAGGACCATAGTTTGCTTTGACTGAACGTTTCGGGCAGCTTGTCTAGATCCAGCAGGCTCCAATACATGTCATAGGTAAACTCATGTGGTTTGGGTCGATAACGACGATGTCGTATCGAACCGACAAAAAATCCTTGTTTAAGCATAGCCTGAATCCTTCAGAAGTTGTTCTGCAGCCTCCAATCCACTTCGCGCCCCATCTTCATGGAAACCCCAGCCCCAATAGGCACCACTGAAGTAACTCCGATTGTGCCCCTGGATTAAGCCTTTGTTTTGCTGCGCTTTAATGGTCGCCTGCGTATAAACCGGATGGTGATAAGTCAATTGCTTCCAGACTAACTCAGGGTTAACGCGCTCTGCCATATTCAGGCTGACAATAACGGGCGTATCGGTTTCTAGAGACTGCAATAAGTTCATGCAATAACTCACTGTACACTGTTTGCGAGTTTTTTCATCAATCATCACATTCCAACTGGCCCAGGCACGGCGCTTGCTAGGCAACAGGTTAGTGTCACAGTGCAGGGTAATATGGTTTTCCTGATATTGGATTGACCCAAGAATGTCCTTTTCTTCATTACTGGGTTGTTCAAGCATGCTCAGTGCCTGGTCGCTGTGACAAGCAAAGATCACATAGTCAAACTCCTGTTTTCCTTCGGCAGTGTGTAACCAGACTGTTTGATGATTTCTGATCACTTTATTGATAGGGCAGCCCAGCTTGACCTGAAAACCAGTATTCTTTGCTACCGCATCAATATAGGTCTTGGAACCGCCTTCGATGGTTTTCCAGACCGGACGATTAAAGGCCTGCATCATCTGATGATTATTCATAAAAGCAACCAAATAACGCGCCGGGAATTCTAAAATCAGTTCGCTATCACCAGACCATAAAGCACAAGCCATCGGTAAAATATGCTCATCAGTAAACTGTTGACTGTAACCTTTACGCTTTAAATAATTGCCCAGCGTTTCGTTGCTCTGGTCATCCAATAGCTCTCCTGCTTCGCGATAAAACCTGAAGATATCTCGTAACATGCGATAGAACTTCAGGCTAATAATATTCTTACGCTGACTGAAGAGTCCATTTAAAGTACCGGCGTTGTACTCAAGCCCGGTTAACTGGTTTGAAACAGCAAAGCTCATATCGCTGTCTTTGTACGGCACTTGATACTTTTGTAACAGCCCATAAAAAGTCGGATAGTTTTCCGGGTTGAACACAATAAATCCGGTATCCACAGCAATTGTTTTTTGCCCACCCTCTCCGTCATCGACCTCAATCTGATGTGTGTCAGCATGGCCGCCCAGCCTTGTTGCAGCCTCAAATAAAGTGACATCCATATCTGAAGCCAACCTTTCGGCAGCTACCAGACCAGAAATACCCCCACCAACCACAGCAACTCTCATGATTTTGCCTTTGCTTTAATTAATTGTTTGTCGGGATATTTGAGGTCCCAGACCAAACCCAATTTTTCCATCCCTTTGAGCACATAGTAACTCAAGTCAATTTCCCACCAATAAAAACCTTGTTTAACGGAGCCGGGGCTAAAATGATGGTTGTTATGCCAGCCCTCACCTAATGTGAACAAAGCCAATAAAAAATTATTGCGACTATCATCATTGGTTTCAAAGCGCTTGCTACCCCAGCGGTGTGCTAAAGAGTTAATACAATAAGTCACGTGCGACAACAGGATGGTTGAAATGAAGAATCCCCAGATCAGTATTTGCCAACGATCAGCACCTAATGCAGGATGAAACTTCTCCAGATAGATACCCAGACCAAAAATCAGGCCTGCGAATATAATCGGCGGAAAGATATCAAAACGATCCAGCCAACGTAGCTCTGGATATTTTGCCAGGTCTTTAACTCTTTGCTCCTGGGTTGGAAAGTTCTTTTTATTCAGGAACCACAGCATATGACTTTTTAGGAAGCCATGCCTTGGTGAGTGCGTATCCTCATCGGTGTCTGCATGAATATGATGATGACGGTGATGCGCAGCCCACCACAAAGGACCTCGCTGGGTAGCTGAGGCGCCCAAAAATCCGAACAGAGCTTGCACCCAACGGTGAGTCTTAAAGCTTTTGTGGGAGAAGTAACGGTGATAAAAAGCGGTGATGGCAAACATACGAATCATATAAGCTGCAATACAGACGATCACAGCGGCCCAGGACACGCCTGTAACAAACGCAAATAAGCATACTAAATGTAAACCGATATAGGGTATAACCCTTGGCCAATCGACGCCTTCTAATTGTTCTGGTTGACCTGTCTGGGTATTGATTTGACTGTTATCAAACCATTGTTTCATTTTCATATTCAAGCTGCCTGGCAATTTCCCTTATCCTAGGTTTATTGCTGTGAAATCCGTGTGAATCATTCTTATCCAATTGCCTATTCTTCTTCACAAAATCTTTACGAGCTGAGGAGTAAAGTGGCACCATGGTTTCACTTTATCAGTGCTATATGAAAGTTTCCCGTTATTTAGTGTACTTTGCTATCGCCTTAACTTTTTCGGGCTGTAGCCATTCGAGGAGCGAGATGAATAATCAGCGCGTAGAAGATTTTTTACAGGTTGCCAGCACAATGCCACCAACCGAGACTGTTGAATCGCCGGACAAGGCTTTTTTAACTCTTTTTGGTGATTTTAAAGCCGGCACTAAAGAAGATATCATTCGTCAATTATACGCCGATACTTTCTACTTTAATGATACCTTCAAGACTTTTGGCCATATCGACGAACTACTCAAGTACATGCCTGAAACTGCGGATGCCACAGAGCTTACTACTGTGGAGATTATTGACGTAGCCAAATCAGATACAGACTATTATCTGCGTTGGGTAATGCATATGAAATTCTCCGCAGCCGGCAAAAAAATTGATTCTAAATCGATTGGCATGACCCAGCTTCGTTTTAACGAAGAGGGTAAGATCATCCTCCACCAGGACTACTGGGATGGAGCCGAAGGCTTTTATTCTCGTTTACCAATAGTCGGATTTTTTGTTAATTATGTCCAAAGTCGCCTATAAGCGTTCAAAACTATCACCACTCCTGAGCAACCTTGGGTGGCTGTTGGTTGGCATTTCGCTGTTAATTACATCGCCCTTAGCTCGGGCTAAACTTGAGCCAAGCGTTCGCTACCAACAAACCAACTACCAGCTATGCGCACAACAAAGAGTAACCAAGGCCCTTTTCTTTGACGTGGTTGACGTGGGTGTTTACTACCCCAATTGTCAGCATGCAGAGAATATATTTGATTCACAGCCCAAGCTTTTGCGCTTTTCCTACCTGCGTGAGGTTGGAGGCATTCAGTTCACTGAAGGCGCGGATGATTTTCTGAAAGATAATCTGACCGACACAGAGAAAGAAGCGTGCCTGGGTGCCTTTAAAGACTTTAATACCATTTACAAAGATGTTGCAGACGGCGATTATTATGACCTGTTTGTCACTCCAGACCAGGGCATAAATCTGCAGCTTAATCAGTCCCAGTTAGCCGAACTCAATCAGGCCGAATGTGCAGTGCCTTATCTCAACATCTGGTTCGGTTCAGAATCTATGGATGATGACTTTAGCGAGTTGCAGGACAAACTCAAATCCCTTAATTAACTCTCCATACATAAACGCTTAGCTCAGCAGTTCCAGTGCAGCCTTTCTTGCTTCTTTGTAATTAATGATAGGATCAGGGTATCCTAGATCTTTACGTTGCTGACTCGTTGGGAAGTGAATATCTTTATCGCTCAAACCTGCCAGCTCAGGCACTAACTTCCGAATAAACTTCCCTTCCGGATCAAACCGTTGCGACTGAGTAATAGGACTCATGATTCTGAAATAGGGGGCACCATCGGCACCGGTCGATGAACACCACTGCCAGCCGCCATTGTTTGACGCAAAATCTCCATCGATCAGTTGACGCATAAAAAAGGCTTCCCCTTCTCGCCAATCAATCAGGCACAGCTTGTTTAAAAACATGGCCACGTTCATGCGTAAACGATTATGCATCCAACCAGTTTGCAGCAGCTGTCGCATCGCTGCATCAATTAGCGGAAAGCCGGTTTCACCTTTGCACCACTTAGCAAACAACTCATGTTGACCATTCCAAACCTCTTTGGCATCACTTTTGAAAGGCTTGTGGTGACTTATTTGTGGATTATCAATGATAATCTGACGGTAAAACTCACGCCAGATTATTTCTGATAACCAGGTGTCTTGATAGAAAGCTTCCTGATCTCCTTCATGCCACTCTAGCAATGCTTCTATACACTTCCTGGCTGAAATCGCCCCAACCGCCAAATAGGGTGACAGCATACTGGTTCCTTTAACTGAGGGAATATCCCTGCGTTCCTTGTAATAGCTAGCTTTTGGCAAGAACTCATTCAATGTATCTCGCGCAGCCTTTTCGCCTGCTGGCCACAAGTCCTTTCTATAATCATGTCCGAAATCACAATCGTACTGCTGTTCAATCTTGTAATTCTGTTTATCAGGGGCAGGAAGAGACGACATGCCTTGTGTCTTATGAAACTCAATCCAGGCTTTTTTATAAGGAGTAAACACTTTGTAAGGCTCACCCTTACCCGTGCTGACACTATTCGGCGGAATAATCACATCACCATCGAAGCGTTTCACTTTCAATCCTTTTGCCTGTAACTGCTGTTCCAATTGGTCGTCGCGCTTCTTTTCATTCAATGGATATTCGTTATTAAAGTAAACCCCATCAGCATTAACTTCTTCGACTAACTGTTCTATTTTCTCCACTGACTGCTGATAGTCTGTCACCTGAAAACTGTGCAACGGAATGTTCAACTTATTAAGCTGCTTTCTCAATTCTTTAACCGTATCATTGATAAAGCCAACCTTGCACGGAGCATCATTATGCGCCACTCGTTGCTCAACGGGTTCAAGGTAGATGCCTATAACGACACCCTGTTCTGCAGCATAAAAAAGAGCAGGGTTATCGCCCACTCTTAGATCATTTCTAAACCAGACTAAGTGAATATCCTTGCTCATAGAACCGTACTCATAAATAGTTTCGCAATCCCAGCTCTAAAGGATGAGGATCAAGATAAGCCTGTTGCTTAATATAGTCAGAGCCAAATTGTGTCAGGTAATGATTAATCAAGGTGACAGGAACAACCAATGTGACCAAGCCTTTTCGATATTGCTCGATAACTTTCACCAACTCCTGCTTAGCGGCAGAAGTCAGATCTCGCTTTAAATAACCCAGAATATGATAAAGCACATTGGTATGTGACTTGCTGGATGCTACCTTCTTTAGAGTCTGCATCAACTTATCTTCGTATTCTTTTAACAGCTCAGTTATTTCTCTTTGTTCAGTATTTGCTACCAGGCGACCAAGCTCTTTATAAGCCTGATAGCTATGTGCCATCACCAGGTACTTGTAGCGGCTATGGAATTCAATCAATTTCTTTATACTAGGCTGACTTAATACCGATTGCTTCCAATCATGATAAGCAAATACTCGGGTAATAAAATTCTCGCGCAACTTGGGATCCTGTAAACGCCCTTCTTCTTCCACCGGAAGGTTCGGATGCAACTTCATAACTTCATCAATATAGACACCGCGAAAGGATTCCCCGGCTGGGTTGCCATTCTCGTGATAGACCTTAACCCGCTCCATACCGCAGCTTGGCGAATTGCGAATTACAATATAGCCACAAGCGTCATGAATTCTTGGCATAGTTTTGTGGGCATAGTCACGCAACTCATCAGTCACATCCAGACTATGGTCATCGACTTTTCTGACTCGAATATCATCACCCATCCTGACTAAGTGGATCGGTGGCCTTGGTGTCGGCAAACCAATCCCCATTTCAGGACACACTGGCGTGTACTCAAACCAGTCGCTGAGTACATTCAAACAGTATTTGGATTGCTTATGCCCACCATCAAATCGAACTTTATTGCCAAGCAGGCACGAGCTGATCGCTATCTTAATTTTGCTCATTTTTAAATTATTGTTAACTCCGTGTGAAGAGCTCGTGAAAAACCGAAACTTCTCCACGTCTTTTTCACAAGCTCAAAATTAAATTATTTTCTTCATGATGCTAACAGGAGAGATTGCCATGAAGTTAAAATACTTTTTAATACCTTTTTTAGTGCTTCCCTTGATCGCATGTAACGATGATGACGACGATGACCCGATTGAAGAGATGATGCCACAGAGCTTCAAGGTTCAAGTTGTTCATGCCTCCCAAGACTCACCTAATGTTAATGTTTCCGTTAACGGTTCAGAGACTTTGTCAGACGTTACCTATAAACAGGCTTCTTCACGTTTAACCTTAGATGAAGGTACCTATAGTCTGCAAGTTGACGGCATAACACCAAACGGTAATGCAACTGTCATCGGCCCCCTAGATGTCAACTTTGCACCTGATCAGTTATACACCGTACTGGCGGTCAATCAAACGGCCTCGATTGAACCACTGGTGATTAACCAGGCTGACTTTACCCCCGCTGATGGTGAATTAACGGTACAAGTTATCCATGCGGCATCGAATGCGCCAACTGTTGATATTTATTTAACCGCTCCAGGTGCTGACATTTCTGATACTGCACCCACCACAACATTAAGTTTCAAAGATACTTTATCAGCGACTGATATTCCAGCTGGTGATTACCAAATACGTGTTACCCCTACTGGTGACGGTACTGTTGTTTTTGATAGCGGAACTATCAGCTTACCTGCCGGAGTATTACTCAATGTTGCAGCCGTAGCTAATACCACAACTGGCGACAGCCCAATCAGTTTGCTCGCTATTACTGATGAGGGTGCAACTGAGATCCTCGACGTGAACTCACCGGCTGATTTCCGTGTTTTCCATGTCTCCGCTGATGCCCCAAATGTTGATGTAGTAGTCAATGATGATTTTGCCAATCCAGTAGTGACTGATTTAGCCTTCCCTGATTTTACGGGTTACCTATCGGTACCAGAAGCGACCTATAATGCTAAAGTTGTTCCAACAGGAGCTAATACACCTGTTGTAATTGACGCTGATTTAGCACTTGAAGCAGGCGATTCCTACTCAGTTTTGGCAGTGAATGATTTGGCTAACATTGAGCCATTAGTTTTAGCAGATACTCGCCGTACTATATCTACCGAAGCACAACTGCGAATAGTCCATGGTTCACCAGCGGCTGGCGCAGTGGATATTTATCTAGTCGCGCCGGGTACTGACGTCAATGACGTTGCTCCAACCCTAAGCAACGTTCCATTCAAAGCTGAAACAGGTTACCTGTCAGTAGCCGAAGGTGATTATGATGTAGTGGTTACTCCTACTGGTAGTAAAACCCCAGCCATAGGTCCCGCTGCAATCAATTTATCTAACGGTGGCATCTACACTATTGTTGCGCGTGACAATGCAGGTGGCGGTGCACCACTGAATGTCATTCTTACAGATGACTTTGCCATTCAATAAGTCACAACCAGTAGATACAAAAAAGGCCTCATCTGAGGCCTTTTTCTTTTACTTGAGCTAACTAAAGATATAAAACCTCAGCAATCTCATATTCAACACTACCTTTTGGCGTTTGAATATTTGCGATATCACCTTCTTCCTTCCCGATCAATCCGCGCGCAATTGGCGAGTTAATGGAAAGTTTATTTTTCTTAATATCAGCCTCATCGTCACCAACAATTTTGTACTGAACTTCATCAGCATTGTTGTCATCCATATTGATAAGAATAACAGTTGAGCCAAAAATAACCTTGCCGTTGTTGCTTATTTTAGTAACGTCGACAATTTGTGAGTTTGACAATTTAGCTTCAATTTCCTGAATACGTCCTTCAATGAAACCTTGTTGCTCACGCGCCGCATGATATTCCGCATTTTCTTTCAGATCACCATGCTCACGCGCTTCAGCGATGGCCGCAACAACTTGCGGCCTTTTCACTTTTTTCAGCTCATTTAACTCAGTCTGTAACGCTTCCGCGCCTTCGACTGTCATAGGAACTCGATTCATCGCTCATCAACCTGTGTGTGTAGTTCTTGCACTGAGTAAATCTGGCTACGACCATTCTCCTTCATCGCTGCACAAGATGCCACAGCTCCCGCCAGGGTAGTGGTGTATGGCACTTTATGCTGCAGAGCGCTACGACGAATTAGGAATGAGTCAGCAATCGCCTGTTTACCTTCAGTGGTATTAATAATGTAATCCACTTCACCGTTTTTAATATAGTCAACAATGTGTGGACGACCTTCAAACATCTTGTTGATGCGCTGACATGGAATACCCGCTTCACGAATCGCTCGTGCCGTTCCGCCCGTCGCTAACAACTCAAAACCTTGTTCAGCCAATGAACGAGCTACTGCCGCCAGACCATTTCGATCCGCTTCGCGCACGCTGATAATCACTTGCCCGGAATCCGGTACCGCCTGGCCACCACCCAGCTTTGCTTTGTAGAAAGCATCACCAAATGTTTTGCCAACCCCCATCGCTTCACCGGTTGATTTCATCTCAGGGCCAAGGATTGGGTCAGAACCCGGGAACTTGTTGAATGGGAAGACTGGCTCTTTAACAGAGAAGTAGCGCGGAATGATTTCTTTAGTGAAACCTGTCTCAGCCAATGTTTTGCCGGCCATCACAGACGCTGCCACTTTCGCCATTGGCGTACCGGTTGCCTTAGATACAAATGGTACCGTACGCGATGCCCGTGGGTTCACTTCAAGAATGAATATTCTCTCACCTTGAATGGCGAACTGAGCGTTCATTAAACCGCGAACTTTAAGTTCTTTAGCCATCACCAACATCTGGCGACGCAATTCATCCTGCACTTCTTTGCTCAGGCTAAATGGAGGAATCGAACAGGCTGAATCACCAGAGTGAACACCCGCTTGCTCAATATGCTCCATGATGCCGCCAATCAGAATATTCTGACCATCAAAAATAGCATCCACATCGACTTCAATTGCATCATCCAGGAAGCGATCAAGCAATACTGGTGACTCGTTCGAAACGCTCACCGCATCGTTCATGTAGCGACGCAATTCTTCTTCGTTATAAACGATTTCCATCGCGCGTCCGCCTAGTACGTAAGAAGGACGAACCACTAATGGATAACCAATCTCTTCAGCTAAACGCACACCTTCTTCCATGTTACGCGCGGTACGGTTTGGTGGCTGCAACAAGCCTAAGCGGTTAATCGCGCGTTGGAAACGCTCACGGTCTTCTGCACGGTCAATTGCGTCAGGCGAAGTACCAATAATCGGTACACCCGCTGCTTCCAGATCACGCGCCAGTTTCAATGGTGTCTGACCACCATAGTGAACAATCACGCCTTTCGGCTTTTCAATATCGACAATCGCCAACACATCTTCGAGTGTTAATGGCTCGAAATACAGGCGATCGGAGGTATCGTAATCAGTCGAAACCGTCTCTGGGTTACAGTTAACCATGATGGTTTCATAACCATCTTCACGCATCGCAAAGGCCGCATGAACACAGCAGTAGTCAAACTCAATACCTTGACCGATACGGTTTGGACCACCACCTAAAATCATGATCTTGTCGCGGTCAGTCGGATTCGCTTCGCACTCTTCTTCATAGGTTGAGTACATATACGCCGTGCTGGTAGCGAACTCTGCCGCACAGGTATCTACTCGCTTGAATACTGGAAGCACACCAAGCTCTTTACGCAGTTTACGAATTTCTTTTTCGCTAGAGGCAAAGATATCGGCCAATCTTTGATCCGAAAAACCTTTGCGCTTAATGTGGCGCATCAGAATTTCGTTCAAATCTGAGAAAGATTTACCTTTTAAGTTTTCTTCGATTTGGATGATTTCTTGAATTTGAATCAAGAACCATTTATCAATTCCAGTCAATTCAAACACTTCATCCAATGACCAACCTTTACGGAAGGCATCGCCGATGTACCAGATACGATCTGAGCCTGGAACACGCAGGTTCTGGCGCAGGGTATCAACCCAGTTGTCGTCATCATCGGCCAGCTTTGGTTCGAAGCCAGAAGAACCGACTTCCAGGCCACGCATTGCTTTATGCAATGATTCCTGGAAGTTACGGCCTATAGCCATCACCTCACCCACCGATTTCATCTGGGTAGTTAAGGTTTTATCAACATTCGGGAATTTTTCAAAGTTGAAGCGAGGAATTTTGGTGACTACATAGTCAATGCTTGGCTCAAACGAGGCAGGTGTTTTACCGCCGGTAATTTCGTTTTGAAGTTCGTCCAAGGTATAACCAACCGCCAGTTTCGCTGCCACTTTTGCAATCGGGAAGCCGGTTGCCTTAGAGGCCAGCGCTGATGAACGTGATACACGCGGGTTCATTTCAATAATGGTCATGCGACCATTTTCAGGATTAATCGCAAACTGAACGTTTGAACCACCGGTTTCAACACCAATCTCACGCAATACCGCAAGCGATGCATTACGCATGCGCTGATATTCTTTATCGGTCAGAGTTTGCGCTGGTGCAACCGTAATCGAGTCACCAGTATGCACGCCCATCGGGTCGAAGTTTTCGATAGAACAGATAATGATGCAGTTGTCGTTCTTATCACGAACAACCTCCATCTCATACTCTTTCCAACCGATTAATGATTCATCAATCAACAACTCATTAGTTGGCGACAAATCCAATCCGCGCAAACAGATTTCTTCAAATTCTTCTTTATTGTAAGCGATACCACCACCGGTACCACCCATGGTAAAGGAAGGACGGATAATACAAGGGAAGCCGACTTCTTTTTGGACCTTCCAGGCATCTTCAAGGCTGTGTGCAACCTGCTGACGCGGCTGGTCAAGACCAATTTTTGACATCGCTTTAGCAAATAACTCACGGTCTTCTGCTTTGTCGATAGCTTCGCGAGTCGCGCCAATCATTTCCACGCCGTGGATTTCTAAAACGCCACGTGAGGCCAGATCAAGCGCACAGTTCAATGCAGTCTGACCACCCATGGTGGGTAGAATCGCGTCTGGCTTTTCCTTTTCGATAATTTTCGCAACCACTTCCCACTGAATCGGCTCGATGTAGGTCACATCTGCCATATTAGGGTCAGTCATAATAGTTGCCGGGTTAGAGTTCACCAGAATGACTCGGAAACCCTCTTCACGCAAAGCCTTACAGGCCTGAGCGCCGGAATAGTCGAATTCGCAGGCCTGACCAATAATGATTGGGCCAGCGCCTAAAATCAGAATACTCTTTATATCAGTACGTTTTGGCATGTCTCAATCGTCTCCTAAGCTTTGTGTTGTTCCATCAATTCAATGAAGTGGTCGAACAATGGTGCAGCATCGTGTGGACCGGGACTTGCTTCAGGGTGACCCTGGAAGCTAAACGCAGGTTTATCCGTACGTTTGATACCCTGTAGGGTGCCATCGAATAGGGAACGATGAGTTGCTTTTAAATTATCCGGTAACGATTTCTCGTCTGCCGCAAAGCCGTGGTTCTGGCTGGTAATCATTACCGTGCCATCGGCTACGTCTTGCACAGGATGGTTGGCGCCGTGGTGGCCAAACTTCATCTTCGCCGTCTTGCCGCCGCTGGCCAAAGCCAACAACTGATGACCAAGACAGATACCGAATACTGGAATATTGGTTTCTAGAACTTCTTGAATCGCTTTAATGGCGTAATCGCATGGCTCCGGGTCACCCGGGCCATTGGATAAGAACACACCATCAGGATTCATCGCCAGAACTTCGCTGGCAGGAGTCTGTGCTGGAACAACCGTTAAGTCACAACCACGCTCAACCAGCATTCTCAAAATATTGTGTTTAGCGCCAAAATCGTATGCAACGACTTTGAACTTTGCTTCTTTGAGCTTGCCGTAGCCTTCTTCTAAAGACCAGGTGCTATCCTGCCATTGGTAGTTTTCCTTGGTGGAAACGACTTTAGCTAAATCCATTCCTTTCAAGCCTGGGAATTCTTTAGCCAGCTCTAATGCCTTATCTGCATCCGGAGCTTCGCCAGCAATGATACAACCACTCAAAGCACCTTTGTCACGCAAGATTCTGGTTAAGCGACGCGTATCAATATCAGCAATGGCAACTTTCTTATGACGCTTTAAATAGTCTGATAAAGACTCTTCGCTGCGATAATTGCTGTGTAATAAAGGAAGGTCTCGGATAATTAATGCTTCAGCCCAAATATTGGTCGATTCAACATCTTCGGAATTGGCACCGGTGTTACCGATGTGGGGATAAGTGAGGGTTACCATCTGCTTAGCGTAGGAAGGGTCAGTCAAAATCTCCTGATATCCTGTCATGGCGGTATTAAAAACCACCTCGCCTACTGCATGTCCTTCGTAACCGATTGAAACTCCATGGAAAACACTACCATCTTCAAGAACTAAAATGGCGGGCTGCTGGGCGGGTCTTAGCAGCTGTTGAGACTCTTGTTCTAACAAAGAAACCTCCATTTTTTTTAGGCGCAAAAAATTTGGGCTCAGAAATATGAGTCCAGCAAATTGTTCACTTAGTGGAATTTTGGCAAATTCTGCGCATTATAATGGAAATGGCTTTTGATGTCTATTTAAGCAGGGCTTGCTAATGAGATGAAGAGCTACGGCACCCTTCAGTCTAATGGTTATGATCAGTGTTTGTGACCCAGAAAAGAAAAAGGGCGGATAAACCGCCCATTTTCAATTGGCCTCATGCCCCTTAGGTGCTCCCTGCTACTTCCTTGTGTCACCATGTCCTTCGGTTAGATTTCCTTACGTGCGTCCCTTGCACACTTGTTAATCTACTCTTTTTTTTGCTAATAACAACAAGGCCTGACATAACGTCAGGCCTGCATAAAATATAAAACCCCTTACAAATCAATCAACTAGCTAAAATCTGTAGCGGAAAAAGCATATTATCTGACTGATTTCACGGCTCTAGACTACAGATCCTTGCGAGATCTCTTACAAGCACCATGGTCGATCTCGCACAAGCAATGCACATCTGGTTGAGCGTTTTTTGAACAATGCAGTTTTTAGGAGTTCTTGAGCCCTAAAACATCCTGCATATCATACATTCCAGCAGGTTTTCCCAACAGCCATTTAGCAGCTTCAATTGCTCCCTGCGCAAAACATTCCCTTGTTTGTGCTTCATGGCGTAGCGTGACCAGCTCACCATTTAAAGCAAACACTACTTCGTGAGTGCCGACTATGTCGCCCGCGCGCATTACTGAAAAACCAATGGCTCCAGACTCTCGCTCGCCAACTCCGTGACGCGCCCATTCAGCCACCTCATTCAAATCATGCCCCTGAGTATCTGCCACAGCTTCGCCTAACGCCAGGGCTGTCCCTGATGGTGAGTCTTTCTTATATTTATGGTGAGCTTCGAAAATCTCGATGTCCGCTTTATCGCCGAGTAACTTGGTTGCTTGCTTGACCAGGGCCAACAAACTGTTGACGCCCAGACTATAGTTAGCGGCAAACACAATCGGAATCGATTGTGCAGCTTCACTAATTTTTCCCTTCTGCTCGTCGCTAAAGCCTGTAGTGCCTATTACAACCGGTGAGTTAGCACTTACCGCATGAGCCAAAGTTTCAATGGAATGATCCGGTAAACTAAAATCAATCAGAACCTTTCGCTCATTCAACGTGACCGATAAATCATCGCCCACAAAGACACCTTGCGGTTCCATACCCACCAGATAGCCAATATCCGTACCCAATTTTTTATGTTGCTCACGCGCCATGGCGCCGACAATTTCAACCTGGTTATCGTTAATAGCGACTTTCAGTAATTCCTGTCCCATTCGTCCGGTGCAGGCATTAATTACAATTGGAGTCATTTACAAGTTGTCCTATACATTCGTTCATTCTGTTAAGGCAAAGCGCCTTCTTCTTTTAATGTTTCTGCTATCTGTTCCGCTAACACGCGATAGCCTTGTGCGTTCAGGTGAATTTGATCCGACTTATACTTCTTAGTTTTCAATAAATCGGAAATCACTCCGCGCATGTAAGCAACATCATGCTCTTCAGCAAGTTCATCATAAAAGCCTGCCACCGATGAGAAAAGATTTTTCTCCGGAACACCCATCAATAACACCTGCACATTGCGTCTTTTCGCTATATCTATCATCTGCGCCAGGTTTTGCTTGGTTTGGTTTTGATTCTGGTTGCGCAAAATATCATTGCCACCTTCCAGCAGAATCACCAGCTCAGGCTCATATTGCTCCAGCACATCTTCAAAACGTGCCAAGCCCCGATCAGTAGTTTCGCCTGAAATCCCCGCATTAACCACTTCCAGCCCTGTAATGATGGCTAACTGGCTTGGGTAGCTGGCCGCTTCAGAGGCGCCAATCCCTTCAGTCAAACTATCACCAAAAGCCACAATGGTCGCGTTCGAACTTAACGGCTTTAGCTTTGGGTCACTGCAGGCAGTTAATAATAAACTGCCCACCAGCAATAGGGTTACATAGAGGTATTTCTTTAATTCAGCCATTAGGCTTCATCTCTCTTTTTCAGCAGCTTAACAAACCATACCACTAATAATGAGAATGAAATGGCGCCGAGGATCATCGCCATCACATCGCTACCAATCCAACCGGTACCTATACCATCCGGCTTTCTACCTTCAACAAAAGCCATGGCAGCAATCGCGACACCGAGCAAACCTTCACCACCAACGAAGCCACTGCCCAGCAAAATACCTTTCTCGCGGCGACTTTCTTTGACATCCTCTTTTTTGGTTTTTGACTCAACCCAATGGCGAATCAAACCACCAATTAGAATTGGCGTCATGGTTGAAAGTGGTAAATAAACACCTACCGCAAAAGGCAGCGAAGGAATTCTCACCAGCTCACAGACAATGGCAATACCAACTCCGATTGCCACCAGCACCCAAGGCAGGTTTTGTTCAAGCACGCCATCAATAACCAGCTTCATTAAAGTTGCTTGCGGCGCAGGTAACTCTTTACTGCCAAAGCCAAAGGTTTCCGCCAGTAACAAAACGGACAGACAAACAAATGTCGCTGAAGTCAAAACACCAATCAACTCAGCCATTTGTTGCTTACGTGGCGTTGCACCTAACAGGTAACCACTTTTTAAATCCTGCGAAGTATCACCCGAAATAGAAGCTGCTATGGCTACCACACACCCAACAATCAGAGTCGCCGCTTTACCGCTGGTATCAGTCCATCCCATGGCCAGGAAAATAGTCGCAGTACCCAGCAGGGCAGCGATGGTCATGCCTGAGGTTGGGTTTGAAGTCACCCCCACTAAACCAACAATACGTGCTGCCACTGTGACAAAAAAGAACGCAAAAACGGCAACACAGATAGCCGCTAGCAAGCGCGTATCAATGCCACCGACAGCGCCAAACACTCCCGGCACAAAAGTCAGCATTAGAATGACAGCCAATATGCCGAAGAATACCACTTTAATCGGTAAGTCCTGATGCGTTCTTGGCTCAACGGCTTTATGCTGCTTATCTTCATGAACTTCCTGTTCGACTGTTTTGGCAATCGTCTTGGCGCCAACTCTGAAGCTTTGAACCATCACCGGAACACTTTTGATTAAGGTGATAATACCTGCAGTGGCTACAGCACCCGCACCGATATAACGGACATAACGTGACCAGATTTCGCCGGTGGACATATCCGATATCAGTTTTACCGTTTCAGGAAAGAAAGGCGTCGTTTGTCCATCACCCCAGTAGGCAATGGCTGGAATAATAATAATTGCCGATAAAAGACCACCGCCCACCATCACCCAGGCAATACGTGGTCCTAAGATGTAACCCACACCAAACAGAGCGGCAGACAGATCGATGCCGAGCACACCTTTTTTCAGGAAAGGAATTTTAAGGGCGGCATAATCAGGAATGACTTTAATCCATGAGGTCAGCGTTTTAAAAAGTGCCGCCACTCCCATGCCATAAAAAATGTACTTAGCTTTGTTGCCACCGACTTCATTGGCAACCAGTACTTCCGCACAGGCGGTGCCTTCCGGATAAGGTAACTTGCCATGCTCGCGCTCAATCAAAAATTTGCGTAGCGGAATCATAAACAGAATACCAATGACGCCACCACTCATTGCCAGAATTGTCATCTGCAACAAGTCAGGAGCAACTCCCCACATAAATAAGGCTGGCAAGGTGAAAATGACACCGCTGGCTAAGGAGCTGGATGCTGAACCCGTGGTTTGCGCGATATTGGTTTCAAGAATGGTGCTGCCGATTCCGAACTTGGATAGGATCTTAAAGACCGCTACTGCCATCACTGCTACTGGTATCGAGGTACTGATGGTTAGGCCTGCTCGTAGTCCCAGATAGGCATTGGCCGCCCCAAAAATAATCCCGAACAATATGCCCAGGCCAACCGCCTTAAAGGTAAACTCCGCCATATCCTCTTCAGCAGGAACATAGGGCTTATAGTTTTCGCCTTCTTTTAAAGGCACATAGGCGTTTGCGTCCAGCCCTTTTTTTATTTCAGTGGTCAATAGAAACTCCCCCAGTTTTTATCAGCAATATGCGCTATTAAATAGGGGGGGCATTCACCTGTCAAATTCTAACTCTTCGATCAGTGACTATGTTTCAAGACCTTTTGTGACTGCTTTTCGAGCTGCTTATAGCCTTCAGTAGTAACCCACTCAAGGAATCGTTGTGCTATCGGCGATAGCTGTTTGTTTTCCAAATAGCCCAGATACCATTGTGACCGTATCGGCAATCCCGTTACCGGAAGCACTGATAAGCCAGCGTCTTCACCATAAACCAAAGTATAGGCCGACAAAATTGATACTCCAAGATCCGACATCACCGAATGCCTGATAGCCTCATTACTTTCGATGATCATTCGGGTATTGAGCGGTAGGTTTTTCTTCTCAAGAAATCGCTCAATAGCATAACGCGTTCCCGAACCCTGCTCGCGTAAAAGAAACGGCAACTTAAAGAACTGTTGCAAACTGATGCGTTTTTTCTGAGTCAGCGGATGTTGGTTGTGGGCAATGGCCACCAAAGGATTATCCAGGAACTTGATCGTCACCAAATCAATCTCTTTAGGCGGATAGGTGAACACATAGAAGTCGTCCTGATTGTCTTTCATCCGATCAATAATTTGCTGTCGGTTACCCACGCTGAAATTCACTTCCACATTCGGATACAGCTTACAAAATTCGCCTAATAAATGCGGAATAAAATACTTCGCTGTACTGACTACCGCGATGCGCAACTTACCGGCCTCAAGTCCCTTTAATGCGCTCAAACGCATTTCAAGTTGGTCAAAACAATCGACCACATCTTTCGCTGTCTTCAAGACTTCCAAACCGGCATCTGTAAACTGTAGCTTTTTACCATGCTGCTGATACAGCGGCATACCAATCTTATCGGTTAGATTCTTCAACTGCATCGAAACCGTCGGTTGCGTGAGGTACAAAGCCTCCGAGGCAGCAGTGACCGAGCCGTGCTCTCTTAAAGCCAGCAAGATCTGTAATTGGCGCAATGTTCCTATCGAAGCCATATAGATAATCCTCTATACAAACCTTAAATAAAATCGATTATACACTAACCGCAAGATTCTTATAATAGCGCCCAAATCTACCAACCCAATTGACACAATGTCGCTAAATCGTACTCAAGCTTTTGAACTGTTCACTTCATTAATGATTACACTTATTGGTTGCTGCCTGGCCTATTTTGGATACAGCAGCTGGATGCTTGCCATAACAGGTGCAGCCCTATTTGTATTAAGCATTAGCCGAGTATTGCGCCGAATCATCCGCAGGAATAATACTGGTGAGGCCCAGCATGCAAATTGATATCGTTGTTGTCTTTTTTCTGCTGGGTTTTATAGCGACCTTCCTCAAATCGGATATTGATTTTCCGGAAGGTATGTATAAAGGATTGGTACTATTTCTCTTATTGGCTATTGGTCTTAAAGGTGGCGCGGCTCTGGAGCAGTACTTTTCAGCCAGCCTTATTATTCAGGTCGTAGCCGTACTGGCTTTTGGTTTTATTCTTCCCTTGATCGCTTACCCGCTACTGCGTTACTTCGGTCTGCTGGATCGCATTAATGCAGCCAATATTGCCGCCCATTACGGTTCGGTCAGTGTTGCCACTTATGCGGTGGCGGTCGCTTTTCTGGAAAGCAAAGACATTGAATACGAAGCATACTTTCCGCTGTTCGTTGCCATCCTCGAAGCACCCGCCATTGCAGTTGGTATTTTATTGGCAAAACAGCGCAACAGCTCATTAAACCTCAAGGGCCTGCTCCATGAGTCGCTTTTAAACCAAGGGGTATTGCTTCTATTTGGCGGCGTTATCATTGGCTGGTTAGCCGGGCCACAGCAGATGGCTTCTATTGCTCCGCTTTTTAAAGATTTATTCCATGGCTCACTAGCCTTATTCCTGCTGGCAATGGGTCAAATTGCTGCTCGTCAGAGCAAGCATCTCATTGAGTACGGAACCTTCATTGCAACCTTTGGCATCTTGATGCCATTAATCGGCGGCCTGCTCGGCGGCTTATTAGCCTGGTCATTCGGCTTAAGCGAGGGGGGCACATTATTATTAACGACGCTCGGCGCCAGCTGTTCTTATATTGCTGTACCGGCAGCCATGTCGGTGGCGCTGCCACAAGCCAACCAGGGAATTGCCATTACAGCATCCTTAGGTGTGACCTTCCCATTCAATGTTCTGGTTGGTATCCCTTTGTATTACAGCCTTATTCATAAATTACTTTTTAGTTAGGAGATTACTATGAGCTCTTCTCAAATCAGACCTAAAGTAAGCATCATCATGGGCTCACAGTCCGATTGGAGCAGTATGCAACATGCCACCACGGTACTTGATGAGCTTGGTGTTGCTTACGAGACCAAGATTGTCTCTGCTCACCGCACTCCCAATCGTCTTTATCAATTCTGTGAAGAAGCGGCTGAGCGCGGCATCGAAGTTATCATCGCTGGTGCTGGCGGCTCCGCTCACCTGGCCGGTATGGCGGCCGCCATGACCTGGCTACCAGTTATTGCCGTACCTATGTCAAGCAAACAGCTTAAAGGTATGGATAGTTTACTTTCAATGGTTCAGATGCCCAAAGGCGTTGCCGTCGCCTGCCAGGCGATAGGTGATGCGGGCGCTTTTAATGGCGGCTTACTTGCTGCCCAGATCCTGTCTCTACATAACCCATCTTTAAGAGAATCTCTGCAACAGTGGAGAGCTCAACAAACGGCTTCAGTTGCTGAGGAGGTTGCATCATGATTTCAAGCAATGTTATAGGTTTACTTAATTCACAAAGCTACAAGGTAGCCGTCATTGGCGCCGGACAATTAGCAAGAATGATGGCACTGGAAGGGATCTCAATGGGCCACAGCTTTTCGTTTCTGTGTTCCGAGCAGGATGACTCCTCGCCAGTTGAAGGGCTTGGTCACCTGGTTAAAACTGACTTGTCGCAGTTATCCGCCGAAGAAATTTATCTGCTACTCGGCAAACCTCATGTCATCACTGTTGAAAAAGAGGATGTTAATGTTGAGCTGCTCAAAGCATTGAATGAGCATTGTGACGTTCATCCAAATCCTGAAGCCATTGCCGTGTCGCAAAATCGCAAAGATGAAAAGCGCTTTGTTGAGTCGCTCGGTTTTGCCGTTGCACCGTGGGCTTCTGCCGATCACGTGGAAGCATTAATGGAGGCCGGCATCAAACTCGGCTGGCCGATGCTTATCAAACGTTGCTCCACAGGTTATGACGGCAAAGGTCAATGGCGGGTCAATAATCTTCAGGAGGCGTGCAAAGTTCTGGAGCAGGCTAAACCGACTGATAAATTCATCGCCGAAAAATTGCTTAACTTTACTAAAGAAGTGTCGATCATTTCGGCACGTGATCTGCATGGCAATATTATTCATTACAGCTTGACCGAGAATGTGCATAAAGACGGCATCCTACATTATAGCTACTCTCCCGCAAAAGAGATCAGCGAGAAACTGGACGCACAGGCACGCGAAATAGCAACCGCCATGCTTGAGGAGTTGAACTATGTGGGCGTGTTAGCCATTGAGTTCTTCTTGGTTGATGAGCAGTTGTTAATCAATGAAATTGCACCTCGCGTACATAACAGTGGCCATTGGACGCAGATTGGCTGCAACTACTCGCAGTTCCTCAATCACATTCGAGCCATCAGTGGTCGCGCTGTAGCCAGTGCTCCTAACAAAGGCTTCTCTGCCATGATAAACCTATTAGGACAGGCACCAGCCGACAAACAACTGCTCGATAAAGAGCTACAGATTCATTGGTACAACAAGTCCATTAAACCTAATCGCAAGGTAGGCCACATTAATATCAATGATCAGGAAGCGTCAAAGGTTGAGTCTAAACTGCACCAAACTTTGTTGGATATCAACAAGCCCGACAATCCACTAAGCCAAGCTGGTTAATCGTTTGGTCTTCAGATGATAGGCAGAAAAAAAGCCCGCACCTATCAATACCCGATTAGTTAAGGCTAAATCTTGTCATCCCGCGGCTTGACCGCGGGATCCAGTGACTTTTATAGTGTGTTAAAAGACTATGGATTCCCCAGTCCAGCTGGGGAATGACAAAAAAAATACCGCTCACTTTCTTAAGTGAACGGTATTACATAAATGCGGGCTTTCCAATTTCATTCCAGGTGTTAACCGGTCATGTTTTCCCAGAATTTTTTGACTCCGTCGAACCAGCCTTTTTCTTTCGGACTGTTTTTGCCGCTGGCTAATGTCTCACCAAATTGCTTAAGCAACTCTTTTTGCTCCTTGCCTAAACTGACCGGAGTTTCGATAACCACACGACACATCAAGTCACCGGTGTATCCCGCACGCATAGCTTTAACGCCTTTGCCTTTTAAGCGGAACATTTTGCCAGTTTGAGTTTCCGCTGGAATTTTTAGTGAAACACGCCCTTCCAATGTGGGAACTTCTATTTCGCCACCGAGCGCAGCAGCCACAAAATTAACCGGTACTTCGCAATAAAGATTAGCACCGTCACGGACAAAAATCGGATGCTCTTTGACGTGCACCTGCACATACAAATCACCCGTTACCGCCCCTGGACCACCAGCTTCACCTTCACCTGACAAACGAATGCGATCACCAGTATCAATACCGGCTGGTATTTTAACTTGCAGGGTTTTAGTTTTCTGAACACGACCTTGACCATGACAATCAGTACAAGGCTCTTTGATAATCTGGCCGGTGCCACGACAATCTGGACAGGTTTGCTGCACTGAGAAGAAACCCTGAGTCATGCGCACCGCGCCTTGACCATGACAGGTGCTACAGGTAGCTGTGCCTGTGCCCGCTTTGGCACCAGAGCCATCGCAAGTGTCACAGTTAACCATGGTCGGAATACGAATGGTTTTAGTCACACCAGAGACAGCTTCTTCCAGTGTGATTTCCATGTTGTACTGCAAATCAGAACCACGTGCCTGACGTCGACCGCCGCCGCCGCGACGACCGCCACCAAAGATATCACCAAACACATCGCCAAAAATATCACCAAAATCAGCGCCGTGGAAACCGCCTTGACCACCACCCATATTCGGGTCAACACCCGCATGACCATACTGATCATAAGCTTGACGCTTTTGTGGATCATTTAGAACTTCATAGGCTTCCTTGGCTTCCTTGAAACGTGCTTCCGCATCCTTGTCATCAGGGTTACGATCCGGATGGTTTTTCATAGCCAAACGGCGATAAGCCTTTTTTAACTCGGCTTTATCCGCAGACTTTGATACACCCAATACTTCGTAATAATCTCTTTTTGACATACTTAACTACTTTGGTTGTTGATCTCTTTTGATTGTTGAGCTCTGGCTGACTTACAGCTCACTACAGCAAACGCAGGACGGTATCCCAAGGGACCCTATCCTGCGTTATCGTTGTTCCTATTTTCGACTTAAAGCCAAATGCTAGCTCCCAATAAGCGAAATATCTGATCCTAAAACCTAAATCCGCTTATAAGGTATAAAAAGCTTGGAAACCTTAGCTTCCAATAAGCGAAATATTTGGTTCGAGAGTAAGGCGCAGAGTTTTCGAGTAGCGTAAGCTTACTAATAGTAAGTGCGCACACGCAGAAAACTCTGCAACACAGCTATCGGGACAAATAGACGCTTATTGCTTTTTGTCTTCGTCCTTAACTTCAGTGAACTCGGCGTCCACCACATCATCAGGGGCGCCTTGGCCTTGCGCCTGCTCACCACCAGCCTGCTGGCCGGCTTCTGCCTGGGCGTTAGCATACATACGCTCTGCTAACTTGGCTGATGCCTGACTTAAAGCTTCAGTTTTGGCTTTGATGTCTTCGATTTCATTGCCTTTAATCGCTTCTTCCAGCTCATTAGCCGCTTTCTCGATAGCTTCTTTCTCGCCTTCTTCGAAAGTGATGTTCTCATCTTTTAGCGATTTACGAGTTGCGTGGACCAAACCATCAGCCTGGTTACGCGCTTCGACTAGCTCCTGGAACTTCTTATCGTCTTCAGCGTGCGCCTCGGCATCTTTAATCATTTGATCGACTTCTTCATCGCTCAAACCTGAAGAGGCTTTAATCTGAATTGATTGCTCTTTACCAGTTGCTTTATCTTTCGCCGATACGTGCATGATACCGTTCGCATCAATATCGAAAGTTACTTCAATTTGTGGCATACCGCGTGGCGCTGGTGGAATGTCTGCCAGGTCGAAACGACCTAGTGACTTATTCTCTGAAGCCATTTTACGCTCACCCTGTAAGACGTGAACAGTTACTGCGGTCTGGTTATCGTCAGCAGTTGAGAACGTTTGCGATGCCTTGGTAGGAATCGTCGTGTTTTTCTCAATCAGCGGAGTCATCACGCCACCCATGGTTTCGATACCAAGTGACAATGGCGTTACGTCCAGTAGCAATACGTCTTTAACATCGCCTGACAATACTGCACCTTGAATCGCGGCACCCACTGCAACGGCTTCGTCTGGGTTAACGTCTTTACGTGGCTCTTTGCCGAAGAAGCCTGCAACCGCTTCCTGTACTTTAGGCATACGGGTTTGACCACCGACTAGAATCACGTCATTAATTTCTGAGGTTGAAAGACCTGCATCTTTAAGCGCCTGCTTAACGGGCTCCATGCTGCGCTCAATCAAGTCTTCAACTAGCGCTTCTAGTTTGGCGCGAGTCAATTTCAAGTTTAAGTGCTTAGGACCTGTTGCATCAGCTGTGATGTAAGGCAGATTGACTTCAGTTTGCGTGCTTGAAGACAATTCAATCTTAGCTTTCTCGCCCGCTTCTTTTAAACGTTGCATGGCTAGCGCATCGCCTTTCAGGTCAATGCCAGAGTCTTTCTTGAACTCAGCCGCCAAGTATTCGATAACGCGCATATCGAAATCTTCACCACCAAGGAAGGTGTCGCCGTTAGTCGACAATACTTCAAAGGTGTGTTCGCCATCCACTTCAGCGATTTCGATGATAGAGATATCGAAAGTACCACCACCTAAGTCGTAAACCGCGATAGTGCGATCACCGCGTTCTTTGTCCATACCATAGGCAAGTGCCGCCGCAGTTGGCTCATTGATAATACGTTTTACGTCAAGACCCGCGATACGGCCGGCGTCTTTAGTCGCCTGACGTTGTGAGTCGTTGAAATAGGCAGGAACCGTGATAACCGCTTCCTTAACTTCTTCGCCCAGGAAATCTTCCGCTGTTTTCTTCATTTTCTTAAGAACTTCAGCAGAAATCTGTGGCGGAGCCATTTTTTTACCATTGGCTTCAACCCAGGCATCACCATTATCAGCTTCGATAATGTTGTATGGCACCATACCTCTGTCTTTTTGAACGACGTCGTCTTTAAACTTACGACCGATCAAACGCTTGATAGCATACAGAGTATTTTGCGGGTTAGTCACCGCCTGGCGCTTCGCTGACTGGCCGACCAAAGTCTCGCCATCAGTAAAAGCAATAATAGAAGGGGTTGTACGCGTACCTTCAGAATTCTCGATAACGCGCGGCTTATCACCGTCCATAACGGCGACACATGAATTTGTTGTACCTAAATCAATACCAATAATTTTGGCCATGTTACTACTCCAAAAATAACGTTAAAACTTGCTTGAAACATATATGGGGGGCGGGTTTTAGAGATCAACCCCTTGAACTTACTTTTTTTGGGGTTAATTTTTGATGGGGTCGATTTGACTGTTCCGGTATATGACTAACTCAACGATCTTGTCATACCGCGGCTTGACCACGGTATCCAGTGACTTTCATTCCTTAAAGATGTTTTTTCGCCACTCGGCGAGTTACTTTTCTTGAGTGGTCAAGAAAAGTAACCAAAAGAAGACCACCCCGTGATTGAGGTCTCGCTACGCTCAACTTCCTTCGTATCCGCCAAGTCACTTAACGCACCGTAAAATACGTTCCATCCATGGCCCGAATTTTACTATTCAAAACGTCCTGTTTTGAATTGCTATGTCTTGGCTACTACTCAGCTCAATCAAAAGGGGGCTTTATAGTGCCTCCCTTAACAGTCTTGTTTTAAAAAGAATACATCTAAAAAAAGCTGACCCGAGGGCCAGCTTTTTAGGCTTTATAAAGAAACCTCTAGCTAGGAGAGGCTCATGCTAAGCATGAATCTAAGGTTCCTTTATTAATTGTCGCTACAAGCTCGGCGTGCCTCAGTTTTAATTTTCTGGGCTTTTGCCGTATCAGCATTGTTCTCAGCTTCGACTAACGCTTCATAGTCAGTATTGTCGACAATACACTCGCATGCTTCTAGCTGCTTATCGCGGACATCTTCGGGTAATTGCTCAGCTTTTGCCTCGCAGGTTTGTAGATCTTGCTGTTTTCTACTCTCGACCTCATTTGCGAAAGAAGTACCAGCTAAAACAAGACCAATAACTGCGCTGAGTAATAATAGTTTCTTTTTCATGATAATCACCTTTTACATTTAAAAAAATATATGAGTGGGGGATAAAAGATTTCCGATAATTATTCAGTACAAGCTTCTTTTGCTTCCTGCTTAATTTTCTGGATTTTCGCTAAGTCACCTTTTTTCTTAGCTTCGGCCAGCGCTTCATAGTCAGTATTGTCGATTTCACACTCACATGACTTTTCAGCTTGCTGTCCTTTCTCGTTGGTCTTTTGCTGTGTTTGTGCTTCACATGCACGCACATCCTGCTCTTTCAAAATTTCTGGATCGCCTGCATAAGCAGCGCCAGTTGCCAGACCAAAAACCACACTTAGAACCACAATTGACGTCTTCATAATGTTTCTCCTTTTGTCACAAGTGGACTTATGTTTTAGCACGCACAAAATTCAATAAACACGATTCAGTTCACACTCAATTATTTGTAAGCCCAAGTTTATAGATTTGTTATTTTTTTGTGAAAAGAGACACTGCGTTTATGGCTACCAATTGTCACAACGCATGCCAACTCAACCACAACAAAACCTTGGATAACTGATTGATTACAAAGATAATTTTATTGTAAAAAATGTTAGCAATGTATACTTTGTCACGATATTAAAGCGAACTTTTTTAGACGGGAACCTCTGCCAATTAGTGAGGTCATAACGGGGATAAAAAAACCTCTTTAAGCCTTCAAAACTTAAAGAGGTTTGGTCTAAAAATTTACTTAGAATTGAAACTAATATTCTGCGCTATGATAAATATTCTGCACGTCGTCCTGATCGTTAGCCATTTCTAAAAATTTCTCAAACATTTCAAGATCTTCGCCTGAAATCGGGGTCATCACTTTCGGTACAAATTGAATCTCGTCGACTTCGAACTCGATGTCACCAAAATGCTCTTGCAGAGCCTGACTGGCTTTGAAGTAATCGGTTTGCGGAGCGAATACTGTGATTTTTCCGTCTTCATACTCAATGTCAGTGACATCCACATCCGCCATCATTAATGCCTCAAGAGCACCTTCTTCATCATCGCTTTTAAAGACGAAAATCGCACTGTGGTCAAACATATGCATGACGCTACCTTCGGTGCCAATTTTCGATTTAGTTTTAACAAAGCACTGGCGTACTTCTCCAAAAGTACGGTTTGGATTATCGGTCAGGCACTCAACAATCACCATCACATTACCGGGCGCATAGCCTTCGTATCGAGCAACCGCAAAATCTTCGCCTGCACCGCCTTGCGCTTTATCCAGAGCTTTTTGGATGACGTGCGCTGGTACCTGATCACGCTTGGCGCGCTCCATCAAGCTGCGTAACGCTAAATTACTTTCAGGCTCTGCTCCGCCCTGCTTGGCGCAAACATAAATTTCGCGGCTGTATTTACTGTAAACCCGGGCATTTTGATCCGAGGTTTTGGCCATAGACTCTTTGCGGTTCTGGAAAGCGCGTCCCATAGGATTCTCTCTCAATAAAATGTGATGACTAAATAAGCCGGATATTGTATTAGGGTTTACGAAAATTGGGAAATATTAATATAACTCCCCGTTCACTCAATCCGTGGTTTCTTGTTGTTTTGGTTTATAGAGCCCATTAAAGATAGTTTGCCAGTTATCGCCGTTATCTTGCGAAATCTGCCAGACCTGACGCACAAATGCTTCCTCCTGCGTCCAACGTATACGGTTCAGTGTTTTCCCTTGAGCACCCTGAGTTTCTCCCACCAACTCCATGACTCCATCTTTAGTACCACCTTCAAGTTGCAGCAAGGTGCCTGTATTATCGACCCAGCTTTGATGCCACACCCCACGAGAAGCATCATAAATGTTATAGCTATTACCGCGGAATGGGCTTTCACTTATCCAGCTTTCATGCAAAGCACAGCCATCAAGAACCTTGGTAATGGTATTCTCACCCACTTTTTGACCTTCAGGATTAAAAACTTCCCATTCGCCAACCCAGAAATCAAATTGTCGGTGCTCTTCAGCTGGACAGCCTGGAGGTGGGGGCGGGGGTGAAGATGGCGTAGATTCTGCACTTAACGTAGCGCTAGCGCCGCTGATGACCAGCAGTGTGATAAAACGAGCGAACAGCTTCATAGGGTTTCATCCTTTAACAATAGATACCCTATTTCTACTCACCACCAGAGAAGCTGTCAATGATATATTCTTTAGATACAAAAAAGGCGAACGAATAATGTGGTCAGAGTCTGACCCCATTAATTTAAACAGACTTGGCGGTTATTCCCGCGTTGAATGATATGCTGCGCAAAATCAGGCAAATCCAATCTTGGCTTCCTTGCCATAGTATTTATGTTGTCATTAATTTTGGACTATTGTATGAATCCAGCGCTCTATGAATATCAGCTTTTGCCATCAAAACTTGTAAGCAATGGATTAATGTACTCTGAAAATCATAAGTCGCCCCCTCCGTTGAGGCATCCAGAGGTATACTCAGACGGGCTTACTTCAAACAAAGGAGACGACTTATGCAACTCTACTGCGGAATCGACCTTCACTGCAACAACTCTGTTATCTCAATTATTAATGAACGTGACCATGTGCT
>Ga0209345_10000238_pt1 | contig 75285 bp, 65 predicted proteins | sample Cruoilmetagenom7_FD_187294 | JGI IMG/M metagenome (GOLD analysis project Ga0209345, IMG submission 187294) | Oil polluted marine microbial communities from Coal Oil Point, Santa Barbara, California, USA - Sample 7 (SPAdes) (version 2) | ecosystem: Environmental > Aquatic > Marine > Oil seeps ... | reverse complement strand
TACCGCCCAACCCAAGTTTAAAAGGCAAAAGCATCTGTTGCAGGGCACCCTCGTCACCGAGTACAACCCCCGTGCGAATGCAGCATACACGAACCCCAAGGCCTTCAGCACGATAGGCCGCATCCTCCCATTGAGAACACAGTCGAACCTGGAATTCTGAAGCGTTACCTGAGGTCGAATCTTCATCCAGCGTTTCATTACCGCGAGGGCCATAATAACCGATAGCAGAACCACTAATTAGGGTGTGTGGCTTATGCTCCAGATTTGACATCCAGTCGATCAAATTATTGGTTAAATTTAATCGGCTGTTAACAATTTCCTGTTTGTATTTATCAGTCCAGCGCTTGGCTGATAAATTCGCACCAGCCAGATTAATGACAATATTCGCATCTTTTACTTCGGCAAGATCTCCCACCAGCTGGACATGCTTAAAATAGAAGTCGTCTTGATACTTAGAAGGCGTTCTACTAAGAACAATAATTTTATAATTGTCCTTCTGTAGTAAAGGAATCAAATTACGACCAATAAAGCCGGTACCACCTGTAATTAAAACTGTTTCTTCCATAAAGACCTCAACAGATGTTGTGCCATAAAAACAGTATAGCAAGCTGATTGTGTAAAGAAAGTGAAGGAGTTGTAGGAATTTTTAGTTTTACGATTGTCCTATAGAGAGGAAGTGGCTCGCTGAGAAGCGAAACCACTTTTGATTGTTTACTTAGGAGGTGGAGCTAACTTAATAACAGTATAAGTAGAAAATAGCTCAACCACTAACACTCAATAATATGTACTGCTAAACCACCACGCGCTGTTTCTTTGTATTTGTCGCGCATGTCCATGCCGGTATCCCACATGGTTTTAATGACTTTATCGAGTGATACTTTGTGTTCGCCGTCGCCGCGCAGTGCTAAACGAGCCGCATTAATGGCTTTGATAGATCCCATGGCGTTACGTTCGATACAGGGAACCTGAACCAGGCCACCAACAGGATCGCAGGTTAGTCCGAGGTTGTGTTCCATGCCAATTTCAGCAGCATTTTCTACCTGCAGTGGGCTACCGCCCATAACTTCAGTTAGCGCACCGGCAGCCATTGAGCAGGCCACGCCTACCTCACCTTGGCAGCCAACTTCAGCACCTGAAATCGAAGCGTTTAATTTATATAAAATACCAATTGCACCAGCGGTTAATAAAAAGCGAATAACGGCTTTTTCATCAGCATTTTGATGGAAGCGCATAAAGTAGAACAGTACTGCCGGAATAATGCCTGCGGCACCATTGGTTGGTGCCGTTACCACTCGGCCACCTGCTGCATTTTCTTCATTCACTGCAAGCGCATATAGATCAACCCAGTCCATGGCACGTAACACATCATTCTCATTCGAGTCTGATTTTAGTTTGCGATAAATACCAGGCGCTCGACGTTTGACCTTTAAGCCACCAGGTAAAATGCCTTCACGATTACATCCGCGCTTGATGCAGTCTTCCATCACCCGCCATATTTCAAGTAACTTAGCTTTGACTTCTTCCTCGCTACGCCAGGACTTTTCGTTTTCCAGCATTAAAGTAGAAATACAAATCCCTTCATCTTTACAGATTTGCAAAAGCTCAGCTGCACTGGTGAATGGGTATTTAACTTTAGTGTCATCTTCCATGATTGGCGTATCAGCGTCGATATCTTCGTTGACCACGAAACCACCACCGACCGAGTAATAGGTTTTCTTTGCAATCTCATTACCGTTTTTATCGAAGGCTAAAAAAATCATGCCGTTGGAGTGTCGTGGTAATGATTTTCGACGATGCATGACTAAGTCTTTATCTTCGTTAAACTTAATCTCGGAATCACCGTTCAGCTTAATTTTTTTCTCGCCACGAATGGTTTCCAGGCGGGCAGGAATAATGTCGGGATCAACGTCTTCTGGAAGATGACCTTCAAGACCAATCATAACCGCTTTATCAGAACCATGACCTTTACCTGTTGCACCGAGTGAGCCATACAGTTCGGCTTTGACTCGGGCAACCGAAGCTAACAGATTTTTGTCAGTCAAAAATTCAATAAAACGATGAGCTGCTCGCATCGGTCCTACGGTATGAGAACTCGAGGGGCCGATACCAATACTGAACATGTCAAAAACGCTAATTGCCAAGGTAAAACCTCAATCATTTAATCTAAATTAATATCCCCGATTGTACTCGCTATAAGTAGCAGTTGCTATGGCTAGCTAATCAGACCAGAGAGAGCATATAAGAGGAGGTTATTGTAAAATGGGGAGTATTAGAGCCTGTGGATAAGCTTCGAAAACTGGACAATGATATTGGCGGTTGCGCCCCAGATATTGCGCTCCTGATACGGAATCGAATACACCGAGTAGCGCTGACCATTGTATTCTTTGTAAAAGTGATTTTGATTATCTGGATTTAACACAAAATCAAGCGGCACCTCGAATGCGTCGGCGACTTCATCCTCACACAGGCGCATCTCATAATGCTGCTGAACCTGTGCGACTATGGGTTGGATCATAAAACCTGAAACCGTGGGTTGTAATGGAAGTTTACCGAGAACATCAATTAGCTTGTCAGAAATACCCACTTCTTCATGAGTTTCGCGTAGTGCGGTATGGATTAAGTCTTTATCCGTGTCATCCATGCTGCCGCCGGGAAAGCTGATTTGTCCCGCATGATGGCGTAAGTGAAAGGTTCTTTGGGTCAGCAATAATTGTAACCCTTCTTCACGCTCAACAATTGGTACTAGAACCGCACTTGGTCTGAGTGTGGTCTCCTTTGGTGTGATCTGGTTAGCGCTCGCCAGAGCTTTTTCAATTTCAATCAGTTTAATCATCTTTAAGAACGGGTAAAATCTTACTCAGTTTATGCAGCGTTTCCTGATATTCATTGTCCGCTTCGGAATCTGCGACTAAGCCGCCGCCGCCCCATGCGTAAATGGTATCATTTTCAGTGACTAATGTGCGGATAGCGATATTCGAATCCAACATGCCCCTAAAATCATAATACAACACTGAGCCACAATAGATACTACGACGATGCGGTTCCAGTTCTTCAATGATTTGCATCGATCGAACTTTTGGTGCGCCAGTAATCGAGCCTCCAGGGAAGCAGTACTTTAATAATTCAATGGCATCTTTGTTTGGCGCCAAATCAGCTTCAATCGTACTGACCAGGTGATGCACTGAAGTAAAGGTCTGTAGCTCAAACAGTTTAGTAACCTTGACTGAGCCAATTGCTGCGCTGCGACCAATATCATTGCGTAGCAAATCAACAATCATCAAGTTTTCCGCACGATCTTTAGCGCTATTTTGCAATTCATCGGATAGGCGCTCGTCCTCAATCGGATCTTTTGAACGTGGGCGGGTGCCTTTAATCGGTTGCGTGATGACGTGGCTTTTGTGTTTTTGTTTCTTAACTTCAATGAAACGTTCTGGCGACACAGAAAGAATCTGTTGTTGCTCGAGGTTCATATAAGCCGAGAAGGGCGCCTGATTGTGTTCTGTCAATTTCAGATACGCATTCCAGGGATGGCCTTGATATGGTGCTTTGAAACGTTGCGCGAGATTGGCCTGATAGCAATCACCTGCATGAATATAATCATGCACTTTCTGGAATTTGTCGGTGTAGCTTTGCTGGCTCATATTGGATTGCCAGTCGTCGGCTAATTGAAAGTCTTCAAAGCTCGTTTTTTCAGCCTGCTCGTAATAGCCTTCGAACTCACGAATGATATCTTCCCAATAAGTTTCGCAGTAATCGGAAAACTTAAGCAGATAGCATTTTTGCTGTTGGTGGTCGCTAATAAAGCCCCACTCATACAAACCAAAGGCCATCTCCGGCAATTGGATATCTTTTTCAGCAATGTTTGGGATTTTCTCGACGTAGCGACCGAGGTCATAGCTACAGTAGCCTGCGATGCCACCATGAAAGGGCAGACGCGATAGTTCTTTAGGTAATGGCAGGTAATCATCAAGGCCTGCCTGATAAAACTGGCGCAAGTCTTCGAAAGGCGTATGGCCCAGTTTCAGATCAAGACCGGTAACCTCAGTTTTACCATCGCTAAAGCGAATAGTGGCTCGTGGTCGAGCTAAAATTAGATCAAAACGGGCTGCCTGATGAGTGGTTTTGCCGCTATCCAGCAATAAGGCCCACGGCTCGTTAGCGAACCAGGAGAAAAGGTTGCGTAGGGCTGCTGGGTCTCGGTAAGGAAATTCAACAAATTGAGCTGTGTTCTGTGTGTTTTTCATGCAGATAGTTTAAAAAAGAGTCAATTTGGTGGCTAAATCTGAATAATTAGCGTCCAAAATTTGGGAAACGCCATTGCCAGCCTGTATAATGTTCTGCCGATTTTAGAGGTTTGTTTGCTTCTTGTATAGCGAAGCACAAATTTACTCATTCTGAGCCGTCCACGGGAGAGACTTAATGGCCGCCATTAAAGCAGAAGACTTTATTGCAAGTGTTGCTGATGCCTTTCAATATATTTCCTATTACCACCCAAAAGATTTTATCCAGGCGCTAACCGCAGCCTACGAAAAAGAAGAAAGCCCTGCGGCTAAAGATGCCATGAAACAGATTCTGGTCAATTCACGCATGTCTGCCATGGGCCATCGTCCCGTGTGTCAGGACACCGGTATTGCCTGCGCTTTCGTCAAAGTAGGGATGGACGCGCGCTTTGAAGGCGGCATGACCATTCAGGAAATGGTTGATGAAGGTGTTCGTCGTGCTTACTTGAATCCTGATAATCCTTTGCGTGCTTCGGTATTGATGGATCCTGCGGGTAAACGTCTTAACTCCAAGGACAATACACCAGCCGTGGTTCACGTCGAAATGGTTAAAGGCGACAAGGTTGAAGTGACCTGTGCTGCGAAAGGCGGTGGTTCTGAAAACAAATCTAAATTTGTCATGCTCAATCCAAGTGATTCGATTGTCGACTGGGTGGTAGAGACTGTGCCTAAGATGGGCGCGGGCTGGTGTCCACCGGGTATGCTTGGTATAGGTGTTGGTGGTACTGCTGAAAAAGCCATGGTATTGGCCAAAGAATCCTTGATGGATCCAATTGATATGCAGGAGCTATTGAAGCGTGGTCCAAGCAATCGCGTTGAAGAACTGCGTATTGAGATCTACGAAGCAGTGAATAAGCTCGGTATCGGTGCACAAGGCCTAGGTGGTGTTACCACTGTGCTTGATGTCAAAATCAAAGATTGGCCAACACACGCAGCCTCTAAGCCGGTAGCGATGATTCCAAACTGCGCGGCAACTCGTCATATTCATTTCACATTAGACGGCACTGGGCCTGCTATTCTTACTCCACCATCAATCGAAGATTGGCCGGACATGGAATACGAAGCAGCTGCTGATGCCAAGCGCGTAGACATGAATAACATTACGCCGGAAGAAGTGGCTAGCTGGAAACCGGGGCAGGTTTTATTGCTAAACGGCAAGATTCTCACCGGTCGTGATGCAGCGCATAAAAAGATTAAAGATTTACTCGATTCAGGCGAAGGCTTGCCGGAAGGTCTCGACTTCACCAATCGCTTTATTTACTACGTCGGTCCAGTGGATGCAGTCGGCGATGAAGCGGTAGGCCCAGCCGGCCCAACAACCGCAACCCGCATGGACAAATTCACCGACATGATGCTCGATAAAACCGGCTTGCTTGGCATGATCGGCAAAGCAGAACGTGGTGATGAAGCTATCGAAGCCATCAAGAAACATAAATCCGTGTATCTAATGGCCGTCGGTGGCGCTGCCTATCTGGTTTCAAAAGCGATCAAACATTCAGAAGTCGTTGCCTTCCCGGAACTAGGAATGGAAGCGGTTTATGAATTTGACGTTAAAGACATGCCAGTGACCGTGGCTGTGGATTCTGAAGGTGAGTCTGTGCATAAAACCGGCCCGGCTGTTTGGAAGGTTAAGTTAGCGAGCTAATTATGGCTAGTAGATATAAAAAATACAGGTCACTACCTTTAGAAAAAAAGATAGGTAGCATTAAGAGGCAACTGATTTTAATGATTCTTTTGCCTGCACCATACTACTTTTTAATGGGCCTTTTACATGAGAAGTATGATTGGGGAAGTGGGGACCCAGTTATTTGGTGGATGTGGATTGTTTTTTTCATAATGGCAGTCACATGGGAAATATTTGAAAAGCTGAATATTTTAAAAGAAGAGCTTTCTGAATCACAAACGTCATGACTTAATGTAAGTCGTAGGGTGCGTCGTGACGCACCGGCTTCTAAGGCATGTCATCTGACCCACAAGGATGTGGGAAATGCAGTGGCAATTCCTGGAGAATTGCCTGCCTGAACGAAAGTCAGGCGACCGGAGAGAATCCCTTTAGGGAATCTGCTCTTTGAGTAAAAAAGCAAGGTGCTTGTCGAAGCACCACAAGAAACAATAAGGTTTAAATTATGAGTGCAGGTTTAAAATTTCGTAAAGCGGTCGAAGAAAACCATCCGCTACAATTAATGGGAACCATTACAGCCTATACCGCGCGTATGGCTGAAAAAATTGGTCACAAAGCCATTTACTTATCAGGTGGTGGTGTTGCTGCCAATTCACTAGGCATGCCAGACTTAGGCATCTCAACCGCTGAAGATTTGCTGGTTGATATTCGTCGCATAACGGACGTCTGTTCATTACCATTAATGGTCGATATCGATACCGGTTTCGGCGGTGCATTCAACATCGCTCGTACTACGCGCGGCCTCATCAAAGCGGGCGCTGCCGGTTTCCATATGGAAGATCAGGTGGCAACTAAGCGTTGTGGCCATCGTCCTAATAAAGAAGTCGTCAGCCAACAAGAAATGGTTGATCGAATTAAATCTGCCGTTGATGCGCGTACAGACGAAAACTTTGTCATCATGGCACGTACCGATGCGTTAGCGGTTGAAGGCATGCAGTCTGCCATTGATCGTGCCAATGCCTGTATCGAAGCGGGTGCTGATATGATTTTCCCGGAAGCCATGCGCTCGCTGGAAGATTATGCAACCTTCCGTAAGCACGTTAAAGCTCCATTCCTTGCCAACATCACAGAATTTGGCGCAACACCTTTGTTCTCTTGTGACGAACTAGCAGGTGTTGGTGTCGATATCGTTTTATATTGTTGTGGTGCATACCGTGCCATGAACAAAGGCGCCGAAACTTTCTACAAAGACGTTTTGGCGAAAGGACATCAGCGCGACGTGATTGATATCATGCAAACGCGTGAAGAATTATACGACTATCTTGGCTATCACGAATACGAGCAAAAGCTCGATGAATTATTCGCGCAAGAAAAAGCCAAAAAGAAATAAAACAGACTAGGAGTTAACCATGTCAGATTTACCAAAACCAAAAAAATCCGTAGCACTGTCTGGTGTAGCGGCAGGAAATACCGCATTGTGTACTGTAGGCCGCACCGGTAACGATTTACATTACCGTGGCTACGATATTTTAGATTTAGCAGAAAACTGCGAGTTCGAAGAAGTTGCCCATTTATTGATTCATGGCAAGCTGCCAAACAAAGCCGAGCTTGCCAACTACAAGCGTAAATTAAAAGCGCTTCGCGGTCTTCCTGCTTTAGTTCAAGACGCATTGGAATTGATTCCAGCAAACGCTCATCCAATGGATGTATTGCGTACTGGCTGTTCAATGTTGGGTACCGTATTACCAGAGCGTGAAAGCCAGCCGATGAACGAAGCAAAAGATATTGCTGATCGTTTGTTAGCTTCTTTCCCGTCCATGCTGTTGTACTGGTATCATTTCTCGCACAACGGCGTTGCTATTGACCTCGAAACTGACGAAGAATCAATCGCCGGTCACTTCCTACACTTGTTACACGGCGAGCCATGCCCAGATTCATGGGTTCGCGCCATGCAAATCTCATTGAATCTTTATGCAGAGCATGAGTTCAATGCATCAACCTTCACCAGCCGCGTGATCACAGGTACAGGTTCAGACATGTACTCAGCGATTTGTGGCGGTATCGGCGCATTACGTGGTCCTAAGCACGGTGGTGCCAACGAAGTCGCGCTGGATATCCAAATGCGTTACGACAGTGCCGACCATGCAGAAACAGATATCAAAGAACGCCTGGCGCGTAAAGAAATCGTTATCGGTTTCGGCCACCCAGTTTACACCGTGTCCGATCCACGTAACGAAGTAATCAAGAAAGTTGCTAAAGAATTGTCAGAAGAGCAGGGCGACACCAAATTGTATGACGTTGCAGAACGTTTGGAGCAAGTTATGTGGGACGAAAAGAAAATGTTCCCTAACCTTGATTGGTTCTCAGCCGTTTCCTACAACAAAATGGGCATCCCAACCGCCATGTTCACACCAATCTTCGTAATCTCGCGCATCACCGGTTGGTCAGCGCATGTTATGGAGCAGCGTGTCGACGGCAAAATTATTCGTCCGAGCGCGAATTATAATGGACCGGAGAATAAAGAATTTACTCCAATCGACAAGCGTTAAAATGTTTTTTAGCGCCAATAGCTGCGTTACGCAATCAATTTATTATCGTCGTTTACTATGTGTAAACTTCCTCAAATAAATTGATTGCAAGCCTTGCTCTTGGTGCTAAAAATTCATTTTAAATATTAAGTAATAGCCTGAAGAATAAAGAGTTTTCAGGAATAATGACAAACAAAACAAGCATGTCATCCTGATGAAAATCAGGATCTGCTCTTTGTAGGCTGGCGATGCACCCCAAGGGCAGACCCAGTGAAACGAATCCCAGCGAAGCCTGCCCTTGGGTGCAGCGTATTACAAGGTTGTACATGGGCGCACACACAGGTGCGCCCCTACCATGAGAAACATAAACCTCGAAGTCGCTTCACTCCTTCGAGGCTACGACAGAACCAACAGACATGTCATCCTGATGAAAATCAGGATCTGCTCTTGGCTTTTGAAAGAATAGAGTTGGGTTACAAAGTAACTATTAGCAACAACAAAACCAAATCCATCAAACACAATCGTGTGGAAACTTATGAACACAAATTACAGAAAGAAACTTGAAGGCACTAACTTAGATTACTTCGACACGCGTGAAGCGGTTGAAGCCATCCAACCGGGTGCTTACGATAAACTTCCTTACACCTCAAAAGTCCTTGCTGAAAATCTGGTACGCCGTTGCGATCCTGAGTCGCTGACGGATTCCTTGAAGCAGCTGATTGAGCGTAAGCGTGATCTGGATTTCCCATGGTTTCCTGCGCGCGTTGTGTGCCACGATATTCTGGGCCAAACGGCGTTTGTGGATTTGGCGGGTTTACGCGATGCCATCGCAGAGAAGGGCGGTGACCCTTCAAAAGTCAATCCAGTAGTCCCTACTCAGTTAATCGTTGATCACTCGTTAGCGGTTGAGCATGCGGGTTTCGAAAAAGATGCTTTTGAAAAAAACCGTGCCATTGAAGATCGTCGTAACGAAGATCGTTTCCATTTTATTAACTGGTGCAAAACAGCGTTTGAAAACGTCAATGTTGTTCCGCCGGGCAATGGGATTATGCACCAGATCAATTTGGAGCGTATGTCGCCTGTCGTTCAATCACGCGATGGCGTTGCTTTCCCTGATACTTTAGTCGGTACCGACAGCCACACGCCAATGGTTGATGCATTAGGTGTTATCGCCGTCGGTGTGGGTGGTCTTGAAGCGGAGAGCGTCATGTTAGGTCGCGCATCTTACATGCGTCTTCCAGACATTATTGGTGTAGAACTGAAAGGCAAACCACAACCAGGCATCACCAGTACCGATATCGTATTAGCGATTACCGAATTCTTGCGTAACGAACGCGTCGTTTCCTCATACCTTGAGTTCTTCGGCGAGGGTGCTTCGCACTTAACCTTAGGCGACCGCGCCACTATCTCCAACATGACACCAGAGTTTGGCGCAACCGCCGCCATGTTCTATATCGATCAGCAAACCATTGATTATTTAACACTAACCGGTCGTGATGATGAGAATGTAAAACTGGTTGAAAGCTACGCCAAGCAAACTGGCTTATGGGCGGATGGTTTAACCGGTGCAGAATACGAGCGTGTACTGACCTTTGATTTATCCTCAGTGGGACGCAACATTGCAGGTCCTTCGAACCCTCATGCACGTGTTTCAACTTCCGATTTAGCCAGCAAAGGTATCGCCAAACATATCGAAACCGAAGAAGGCAAAATGCCGGATGGCGCCTGTATTATCGCTGCCATCACTAGCTGTACCAATACCAGTAACCCACGCAACATGATTGCTGCCGGTTTGATCGCGCGCAACGCCAACAAACTAGGCTTAACCCGTAAGCCTTGGGTTAAAACATCATTGGCACCTGGCTCAAAAGCGGTAACCATGTATCTTGAAGAATCCAAATTACTTCCTGAGCTTGAAAACCTCGGCTTTGGTGTGGTCGGTTACGCCTGTACTTCCTGTAACGGCATGAGCGGTGCGCTGGATCCGAAAATCAAACAGGAAATCGAAGAGCGTGATTTGTATTCGACCGCGGTACTGTCCGGTAACCGTAACTTCGATGGTCGTATTCATCCGCACGCTGACCAGGCTTTCCTAGCATCGCCTCCATTAGTCGTGGCCTATGCCATTGCCGGAACCATTCGTTTTGATATCGAAAAAGATGTCTTGGGGACTGATAAAGATGGTAACCCGGTCACCCTAAAAGATATCTGGCCAAGTGATGAAGAAATTGATTCGATCATCAAAGAAAACGTTAAGCCGGAACAGTTCCGCGCGGTTTATGAGCCGATGTTTGATATCAAAGTTGATATGGGTGAGAAAAGCACACCGTTGTATGACTGGCGTCCGCAGAGCACCTACATTCGCCGTCCTCCTTATTGGGAAGGCGCATTGGCAGGCGAGCGCACCATGAAAGCTATGCGTCCGTTGGCGGTGTTAGGCGACAACATCACAACCGATCATTTGTCACCATCAAACGCGATTCAAAAGTCGAGCGCAGCAGGTGCCTACCTCGACAAGATGGGCTTGCCGGAAGAAGACTACAACTCTTATGCAACCCACCGTGGTGATCACCTAACCGCGCAACGCGCCACTTTTGCCAATCCAAAATTATTGAACGAAATGGTACGCAACGAAGATGGTTCGGTTAAACAGGGTTCCTTAGCGCGACTTGAGCCAGAAGGCAAAGAAATGCGCATGTGGGAAACCATTGAAACCTACATGGAGCGCAAGCAGCCATTGATCATTATTGCCGGTGCAGACTATGGTCAAGGTTCATCACGCGACTGGGCCGCCAAAGGTGTGCGCCTGGCAGGTGTTGAAGTAATCGTCGCTGAAGGTTTTGAGCGTATCCACCGCACCAACTTAATCGGCATGGGTGTATTACCGTTAGAATTCACCAACGGCGAAACACGCAAAACCTACAACATCGACGGCACTGAAACCTACGACGTTGAAGGGCAAGTTAGCCCAGGCGCAAACCTCAAAGTCATCATGCACGGCAAAGATGGCGAGCGAGTAGAAATCCCAGTGAAATGCCGCCTCGACACCGCCGAAGAAGTATCTATCTATGAGGCTGGCGGCGTGTTACAGCGATTCGCACAAGATTTCCTGAGTGGCAATGCCTAAACGACTATTTTAACCGCTAGCTACGTTCGGAGTGCTCAAGTATTCTTATACGTTCCGCGCTCCTGCCTTGCTAGCGATTAAAATATTTCGTTTAATCATTGTTCTATCATCCCAGGTAGCTTGCGCTGTCTCGGTAGGAAGGCAAAACAAAAAGGCTTGTCATTCTGACGAAAGTCAGAATCTGCTCTTGAGAAAATAATCGGGCGCACACACAGGTACCCAATGGGGCAGACCCTGCGCCCCTACCATATTGTTGTAGGCTGGCGATGCACCCAAGGGGCAGACCCAGCACTGCGAATCCCAGCATTCTTTACAATACATTAAACCAGTGTGTTGGGATTCATTTCATTCATCCCAACCTACGTAAAGGCAAAACTATGTCAAAGCAGTTTCCTCCACAAATTAAAATCCCTGCCACCTACATGCGTGGCGGAACCAGTAAAGGTGTATTTTTTAACCTAACCGACTTACCAGAATCGGCTCAAGTGCCGGGCGAAGCGCGCGATAAGTTATTACTACGCGTTGTCGGCAGTCCTGATCCATACGGCAAGCACACCGACGGTATGGGTGGCGCAACATCCAGCACCAGCAAGACAGTCATCCTGTCGAAAAGCTCTAAGTCTGATCACGATGTGGATTATCTTTTCGGCCAGGTCTCTATCGACAAGCCTTTTGTAGACTGGAGTGGTAACTGCGGTAACTTGACCGCGGCGGTTGGCTCGTTCGCCATCAGTAGCGGACTGGTTGACTCAAGCCGTATTCCAGACAATGGCGTCGCCGTGGTTCGAATCTGGCAGGCCAATATCGAAAAGACCATCATTGCGCATGTTCCAATCACCAATGGCGAAGTACAGGAAACCGGTGATTTTGAATTGGATGGTGTGACTTTCTCTGCAGCAGAAGTCAAAGTTGAATTCATGGACCCCGCCGATGGTGAAGGCTCCATGTTCCCAACGGGTAACCTAGTTGATGATTTAGAAGTACCCGGCATCGGCACATTAAAAGCGACCATGATTAACGCCGGTATCCCAACCATTTTCCTCAACGCCAAAGAAGTTAACTACAACGGCACAGAGCTTCAAGAAGCGATCAACAACGATGGCAAAGCCTTGCTCATGTTTGAACTCATTCGCGCGCACGGTGCAGTCAAGATGGGCTTAATTAAAGACATCGAAGAAGCCGCCAATCGCCAGCACACACCGAAAGTCGCCTTCATAGCACCGCCAGCGGATTACGTATCCTCAAGCGGAAAACAAATCAAAGCCGATGATATCGACCTTAACGTCCGCGCCTTATCCATGGGTAAACTGCACCACGCCATGATGGGCACAGCCGCAGTCGCCATCGCAACCGCAGCCACCATTCCCGGCACATTAGTCAACCTCGCTGCAGGTGGTGGCGATCGCCAAGGCGTCACCTTCGGACATCCATCAGGCACGCTTAAAGTCGGTGCCGAAACCGAAAAGGAAGGCAACGACTGGGTCGCCAAAAAAGTCATCATGAGCCGCAGTGCTCGCGTCTTGATGGAAGGTTGGGTTAGAGTGCCAGGTGATTGTTTTTAAGTTTTCCCAATATCAAGTGCATATAGCCAATAAAGAAAGCTGCATTTGTCATGCGGCTTTTTTTGTGGGAGTATTGCCAAAATAATACAAATTAAGGGAATAAAATGAAGAGTAAATTATGTTCAGTGTTACTGTTGGCTTTTATCTTGACTGCTTGTGGAGAAGGTAAAGAGGAAGCATTAGATAAAGAAATCCATGCCCTCAAGCTTGTTATAGATCAAGACAATATTTCAGAAAAAAACTTTCAGGAAATAAAACAAAAAATTGATAAGCTTGCTGACGAAGCCTCACACAAGCCAAGGTATTGGGTGCAAAAAGCCAGATTTGAGTTGGTTTGTGGCTACTTTTCATTGCAATGTAAAGTAGAGCGGAGATGGGATAAAGCATTAAAAGCTATTGAGCAAGCAAAAAAACTTGGACCAAATGATGTTGAAGTTCTCAGCTTATCAGGACATATTTTAAGGAATATTAATGATCATGAGTCTGCGCGAGAGGATCTTGAAAAAGCTCTTTCTATCAATAATAAGCATGCCTGGGCGAACCTGAACTATGGAGCCTTGATGGCTGACATAGGTATGAAAATGCCTTTTAAGCTAGAAGACGAAGCTTATATGGATCGCAGAAGGAATATATTTAAAAAAAGTCTAGCAGCATTTAAAGTAGTCCTAGATGGTGATTATAGAAATAGGGAAAAGAAAGCTGCTTTGGCTAAATGCGATGATGTTGCTGTATGGGTGCATCATGAAGAACGTCTATATTGCCATAAAAAGGCTATCGAACTGGATTACTTTGATAATTTAAAAGAAAAGGCATGGGCTAGAGGTAATTATGCACTGCAACTCTTAAAAGCTGAAAAGTATAGTGAAGCTAAGAAGTATGCAGAAGAAGCACTCCAGCTTATGAAATATCCAATGGCGAGGAAAATGTTAGCTGCTTCATACCTTGGACTTTGGAAGCAAAGTGGTTACAAAGACGACTCACATTTCCATCAGGCTTTTAAAGTATACTCGAGGAATAAATTAGACCCTGTTTTTGCACTATCCCAGCTAACGTTAATGAGTGACATACCTTTTTACAAGAAACTACAAGAGAAAGGGATTGATTTAAATCAGCTAGATAGTAAAGGAATGACTTTATTAGGAAGGGCTTTAGTATTCTATATTAATGATAAAGAGAAAAATTTTGATAGGATTAAATCGTTTGTAGAGCAACTAGATTTAAAAATTGACCAGCCCTATGTTTCACGGCCGAATCAAGAACCTGTTTATACAACTCCAATACAAGCCGTTCGAGAACGTTTAGAGAAGCTAAAGGAAAGATCTAAAAAAGAATATTTTAATGACCATGTGGCACTAAATGTTTACACCAAACTGTATGAGTACTTTCAACAAAGATTAAAAAAAGAACTATAGAAGAACAGACTTCAGGTGATACAACAATCTAACAAGGAGTGATTCACGTGAAATGCTATTCACATATAGATAAAGAAGCTGTTGGAGTATGTAAAGCTTGTAATAAAGGAATCTGCTTAGCTTGCTCAAGCGATACTGGTAACGATCTAGCCTTTAAAGGAACTCTGTCCTGATTTTAACCTGAATATCAGTCGCTATGTCACCCCAACCATTCTTGCGAACTACAGTAATCAAAACTATCAACGAATGATGAGTCTTTCAGGTGAGGTACTTAAGGAACGTCTAGAAAGAAGTAATTGGGATGGACAAGTTTATTTCTTACTGAATAAAAATATTTATACGACATAGATATTGATTACAAACATAATACAACCTCACTTTGTTTTGATGTCATTATCAATCGGTATAATTATAGCGAAGGTATTACTGAAGAAAGAAGAATAACAGTCAATCAACCTAGGCAGTAATAGGTCAAAAGATATTCCGGCAGCTAGTGTCTTCACATGAATCTTTATTCAATCTTGTCCATATCTCTCCCACAAGCTTCTATCTTTCATTGAATTTATTGCCTGATCAATGGCACTGAAAATATCCACACCAATATCTTTCGAAATACTATCAACTAAAACTTCTGACTGTTTGAGGTATTCTTTTATCTTTTGACTCTGTTCTTTGCCTTCGCTGGTCAGGGAGTAGAGAGTTCGTCTTTTATCTTCTTTGTCTGGTTGTTGCTGAATCAGTCCGAGCTTGATTAGCTTTGGTAGCTTTTGTTTAACCAGTTGGTGTGACTGTTCCAGTTTTCTGGCGAGTTCGGCTAACGATGCTTGCTCTAGCTCTATTAGACTGAGCAGGGTAGAGCAGGATTTGATTGGGACAATAATTCCCAGGCTATCGAAAATAGGTTGGGTTTGTTGTTCAATGAGGTTGCTCAGATCTTCTGCGCGTTTACCCAGTAGTGCTTTACCATTCATTTTCTCTTTAACCGCCTCTCTAATTTCATTGTTTTATTCAGAACAATTATGCATTGACTTAATTTCAGGAATCAATGTAACATGTTGCGCAATATATTGCGAATGGTAATGTGTGTGTCTACAAAATCGAACATAGGGATTAATACCAATGAATAGAAGGTCTTTTCTAACGAATTCTGTGATGGCTGCAACGGCTGTTGGCTTGAAATTAAGCGCTAGTAACTTATTAGCTTCAACGACTAGCAAAACTATCATTAGCAAACAGCAATACAACGACTGGTTTGTTTTTGATGGTTTAGGTGTGTTGTATGACATTAATGATCCGGGTGGCAGTATTTTGGATAACTGGCGGATGTCGGAACGTTTGAGACGCGATGTGTTAGCGAGTGGCCTAAGCTGTTACCGTCAAACTACTGGCGCTCCTTTCCCAGCATATCCTGGCGATGACGTATTTGAGACTAGTGTGAGCATGCTCAGTCAGCATCAGAAATTGATTGATGCGAATGCTGATGTGCTGACATTGGTTCGAACATTTGACGACATCATACAAGCGCAAAAAGATAATAAGCTTGCTGTGACGTTGGGATTCCAGAACAGCCATGTCATCGGTAATAACCTTGATCATGTCGATACCTTCAAGCATCTTGGCGTACTTACCATGCAGTTGACCTACAATGGCCAGAATCAGATTGGCGGCGGCGCTAATGTCAGTCCACGATTACCGCTAACCGAGTTTGGTCATCAGGCGGTGGAGAAGATGAACGAAGCCAATGTCTTAATCGATTTGAGCCACAGTGGTGAGCGTACCTGTCTTGAAGCGATAGCAAAGAGTAAAGCCCCGGTTACCATTAGCCACAGCGGTTGTCGTGCTTTGGCTGATTTCCCGCGCAATAAAACCGATAAAGAACTGCGCATGCTGGCTGATAAAGGTGGACTGTTTGGTGTTTACTTTATGCCTTTCCTGGCACCAGACAGCAAAGCTAACTCAGACCATTTATTAGCGCACATTGAGCACGCCATTAATGTCTGTGGTGAAGATCACGTGGCGATTGGAACTGACGGTGGTTACACCGGGATTGATGATATGGATAGCGTTCGTGAAAGCACGGATAAGATGACGCAGCATCGAATTGATAATGGCGCTGCCGCGGCTGGTGAAAAGCTAGGCAATTTGAATTTTATGCCTGATATCGTTGGCCCTGATCAGTTTTACCTACTTGCCAACAAACTAGCCGAAAAGGGGCACAGTAACGCTAGAATTGAGAAGGTTTTAGGACTCAATGCCTACAACTTAATGCGTGAAGTTTGGAAGTGATACGCACGTCTTTGCCCCTATAGTTGTTTCCCCCTATACTGAACTCCTGTGTTTCATTACAGGAGTTCTCTATGTTTCACGCCTCTTTGAAGTTGTTCATTTCTTCGCTATTTCTCACTGGTTCGTTTGCCATTTCAGCGCAAGCTGCTGATAAGCCGACCCCTTTGTCAGAGCTTCCGTCATTGCTTGATGTTACTGCTTATGAGGTTGAGTGGGGCGGTCGACCGCGAGATCCCTTTGTGGCGCCGGATGGCATGGTGTGGTTCTGTGGGCAGGCGGATAATTATATTGCGCGCCTTGATCCTGAGTCGGGTGAGATGACCAAGTTTGAGGTGCCTGAGGGTAGCCATCCGCATAACTTGATTGTGGATAGTGATGGTTTTGTTTGGTATGCGGGGAACCGCAATGGGCATATTGGTCGTATCGATCCGCAGACGGGTGATATAAAACAATTTCCGATGCCTGATGCGGTAAAAGATCCGCATACGTTAGTGTTTGATGCTGATGAGAACATCTGGTTTACCGCACAACATTCGAATGTTGTTGGTCATATTGATGTTGAGTCGGGTGATGTGCGTTTTGTCACCATGAGCAAAGATGGCTCACGGCCTTACGGTATTAAAACCGATGCCAATGACACTGCATCTCAAGATCGGGTATGGTCAGTCTTGCTTGGTACCAATAAGTTAGCTTTTGTTGATAAAGCCGATATGGCTTTGACTGAGGTTGATATTCCTCGTGACAATGCGCGCCCACGTCGTTTGGAAATCACTGAAGATGGTAACGTCTGGTATGTGGATTTTATGAGCGGTTATTTAGGTCGCTATAATCCAGAAGAGCAAGAGTTTACTGAATGGTTGTTGCCAGCAGGTGAGGGTAGCCGTCCCTACGGTACCGCACTGGATGATGATGGTGTGATCTGGATTGCTCAGACAGGACCTTATCCAAATGAGATGGTTGGCTTTGATACCACAGCTGAAAAATTTATCAGCAGCACCGTGATTAAAGAAGGCGGTTCGATTCGTCATATGTATTATGACGCAAATGAAGATGCTTTCTGGTTTGGTATCGATACCGGATTTATTGCCAAGGGTGAGGTCAAGGGAGAGGACTAAAGTAAACTCTGTACTTTAATAAGAAAAGCGCAAAGGCAGATCCTGAATTACCTAAAGGTATTTCCGTTGGTCACAGTTCAGGATGACAAGACTTAAGAGCAGATTCCCTAAAGGGATTCCCTTCAGTCGCACCACGGGCACTTCCTTCGGTCGCTATTCAGGATGACAAAGCTTTGTGTTTATAGGTTGGGTTTACCCAAAGGGGCAGACCCAGCCATAGGCGTAACCCAAGGTTTGCTTGCAAAAGCTAAGAGCAGATTCCCTAAAGGGATTCATTTCAGTCGCCTGAATTAAATTCAGGATGACAAGATTATTGGTTCCATTATAGCTTTGGAGCCATTAAGCGAATTCAAGGTTTTATATTATATGATGGTAGGGGCGCACCTGTGTGTGCGCCCGATATATATTTTTAATAAAAGTCGCTGGCTCCCGTGTTAGCGACCGAAGGAAGTATCTTGAGGTACCACGGGATGACAAATGATGGTTATTCTGTCTTTTCTTTCATCCAATCTTTCAGTTCATACCACCAATAACTCATCTGCGCTGCCATTGGGCCGAATGGGCCACCGTTCCAGGGTAGTCCCCAGGGCTGGAAGTTTTTATAGGTTTCATTTTGTTTGGTAATGGCGGCGGCGAGGATTTCGCCTGCTGTGGTGGTTGGTGCGACACCATGTCCACCAAAGCCAATACCAAACCAGACGCCTGGTGCTAGCTCGCCAATTTGTGCCATCTGATGGCGTGCATAGCCCATCCAACCTTGCCAGTTGTAATCTACTTTTACGTCTTTTAGTTCGGGGAATACTTTAGCCAGGTCACGACGCAGAATATGGTCGAGGTCTTTGGGTTTATTGGTATTGGCGTTGATACGTCCTCCCCACAGAAGGCGAGTGTCTTTGAGCGGGCGATAATAATCAAAGGCGAAGCGGGTGTCGTAGACTGCTGCTTGCGTATTGATATAGTTCTGTAATTCATCACCCAGTGGTTCTGTGGTCATGACATACGTAGCAATCGGAAGAATCGAACGGGCAATCGGTTTGCACAAGTCGCCAATATAACCACCGCCGGATAAAACAACATTCTTGGCTTTAACATTCCCATTAACGGTTTTAACAATCTTGGTAGCACTTTGGTAATCGATATCCAGCACTGGACAGTCTTCGAAAACTTGGCCGCCCTGTGATTGAATTTGTTTAGCGATTCCGCGCGCATAATTAAGCGGATGGAAGTGCATGGCATTCGGTTCAAACAAAGCGCCATGGTAGCGGTCAGTCTTCAGCTGCTGGCGCAGTACTTCTGGTTCAATGTACTGCCAGTCAACATCCATCTTGTCGCGCATAAAGGCCTGTTCATCAAGTAGAACTGACTGGTCTTTAAACCAGTTGGCCCATAACACGCCCTTATCTACCAGGTCACAATCAATGTTGTATTTTTTAACCCGTTCACGGATCAGGTTTACCCCGTCCAGCGTCAACTGATAAAGCTCTTTAGCTTTTGCTTCACCCACCTGTTTGATGAGCTGTTTAGGTCCAAGAGAGTAACCGCCGAACACGAATCCGCCATTACGCCCAGAACAGCCCCAGCCAACCTTATGTTTCTCAATAATGGCGATATTGGTATGGCCGCGCTCTATCAGGCTCAGGGCCGTCATCAGACCGGCATAGCCACCGCCAATAATACAGGTCTCAACCTCAAGGTTCTGAGGAAGTGGATTGGTTTCCAGTTTGGAATTCAGCGTTGCCGCGTAATAGCTGTTTGGATAATTGGCCATGATTAACTGATAGTCATTAATGTTGTGAGAATCATAGAGAAAGCGTGTTAATAGTCAACTGGGCCTACAACCTATTTGAGCAGGTTGGAGGAGATGAGAACACATAGTTGCAGTTGTAAGTATTTATATATTAACGATAAACTATGTCCGTTAATAACTTTCTAAGGCATCAGCTTGATGAACCGCTTTCGACTCTACCGATACCTATTGGGTATCAACCTACCGCCTATTCTCGGTGCGATATTGTTTTTTATTTATACCGAGTTGCGAACTAGTGGCACCGTAACCTTTATTGACTCGGGGGATGACCCCTTCTTGCCTATCCGTGCTTTGATAGAGTTAATGGGGTTCGCCTACATTTTTATTGGTATCCAGGCAGTAACCGCCACAACCATTATGGAATTTCTCGTTTTAAAGAGGGTCAAGCGTTATTCAATACAAATGTTTATCGCCGGGTGCTTAGGATTAATAAGCGGAGCAACGCTTGGCTCATGGGAGTTTGTTGTTATTGGAATTCTTGTGGGATTTTGTGCGGTTTTTGGGCTGATAAAATTACAGCGGAAGGAAGTCTCAAGAATTTAAGTAAACCGTTCGTTTCAGCACATGACATCAACTCTGGGCAGCGTTAGTATGAGGGTATTATCTTCAATACATGGATTAAGGATTAGCTATGAGCATCAATGTTGAATCAAATATTCGCCAGCAACCGGATCAGGTACTGGTGGATATCGCCGAGTATGTTGCTGATTATGTGGTGGCTAGCGATGAGGCGATGGAGACAGCGCGCTTTTGTCTGATGGATACTCTCGGCTGTGGTTTTTTAGCGCTTCGCTATCCGGAGTGCACTAAGCATCTTGGGCCCATCGTTCCTGGAACCCTTGTTCCATTTGGTGCGCGAGTGCCGGGAACGCAGTTCGAACTTGACCCGATAAAGGCGGCATTTGATATTGGTTGTATGGTGCGTTGGCTGGATTTCAATGACACCTGGCTAGCGGCGGAGTGGGGGCATCCATCGGATAATCTTGGCGCGATCTTAGCCGTTGCAGACTTTTTGAGTCGGCAGGCAATTGCCGAAGGCTACTCGCCGTTAACCATGAAAGAAGTGCTGGAAGCCATGGTCAAAGCCCATGAAATTCAGGGAGTTCTGGCACTGGAGAATAGTTTCAATCGAGTTGGCCTGGACCATGTCATTCTGGTTAAAATTGCCTCCACTGCGGTTGTCGCGCATATGCTGGGCGGCGAAAAAGAAGACATCATTGACGCAGTGTCGCAAGCCTTTGTTGATGGCCAATCATTACGCACTTATCGACATTCGCCGAATACCGGATCGCGAAAATCCTGGGCGGCAGGTGACGCCACATCCCGCGCTGTACGTTTGGCCATGATCACCATGACTGGCGAAATGGGCTATCCGGGAGCTTTAACGGCTAAAGGATGGGGTTTCTATGATGTGTCCTTTGGCGGTAAAGAATTTAAATTCCAACGCGATTATGGTTCCTACGTTATGGAAAATATTCTCTTCAAGATTTCTTATCCCGCAGAGTTCCATGCACAAACTGCGGTTGAGGCTGCTATTCAATTACATGATGATGTGAAAGGTCGTTTAGAAGATATTGAACGAATCGAACTGACCACTCATGAGTCCGCGATTCGCATCATCTCTAAAGAAGGCTCACTCCATAATCCTGCTGATCGAGATCATTGCTTACAGTACATGGTTGCCTGTGGCTTACTGTTCGGTGATTTAGTTGCAGACTATTATGAAGATGACGTTGCCAGCGACGAACGGATAGATGCATTACGCGAAAAAATGTCCGTGGTGGAGGATAAAAACTATTCAGAAGATTATCACAACCCCGAAAAGCGTAGTATCACCAATGCCATCCAGATATTCTTTAAAGATGGAAGCTCAACCGACAAAATAGAAGTGGAGTACCCACTCGGCCACCGATTCCGTCGCGATGAAGGCATCCCAGTGCTTATTGAAAAATTCAAAAAGAACGTCTACACACGATTCCCCAAAAAACACGGACAGGAAATCATCGACCTCTGCCTTGACGAAGAAGCCTTCCTCGAAACGCCCGTTAATGAATTTATGAATTTGTTGGTGATTTAATTATATCAATGTACTCTGACCCCATTAGTTCCGCACAAGGGAAAACGGTAAAGTTATGGAAAAATGATCCAAACATAATTGAAACTAGTACTCATGAATTCATGCATATTCTTGGTTTTGGTGATACCTATGTGGATAAAAATGGTAAATCAGAAACATTTAAAGGTCATGGAAATGACATTATGGGAACAAGCAATGGAAAATTTCATGATTATCACGCAAGAAGGTTGATTGAAGCATATGGAAAGTAAAACATTATTAAGCATCTTATTCAGTTTATCTTTTGTTGCTTCTGGCAAGGTATGTGATAAGCAGGATTTTATTAAACTAGTACAGGCAAGTAATAATAAATCTGAAATTATGAATAAGTGTCCGGAAATGTTCTTAAGTAGAACAGAGGATTCATTGAGTTTATTTAGCTGGCTTATCAAAACAGGTAGATATGAATTAGTAGCGAGTATTTTAAATGATGAATTGTACTTCAGTAATTTGACTGCAGTTGAGAAGTCAAATTTTTTGTTCGATACGCTGGCAGCAGATATGTATGGATATGAGCTCTTAATACTACTTATCAATCATGGAGCTGATCCTAATAAGTCAAGAATTGGAAATATAGGGATTATTTACGATGCTTTGGAAAGAGGTAAGATAAAAGCTCTTTTGAAGTTAAAGAAAGTTGTTTCTCAGAAAATATATTTTGAATCTCTCAATATATTTGCTGCTATTAAAAGTAATAACTTAGAATACGTTAAAGAATATTTTGAATTTAATGGCTGCATAAGCGTAAGAGATGAAAATGGATTTTCTACATTAGACTATATCAATAATTATGAGGTTTCTAGTGAGCTGGAATTATTAGTAAAGAATGAATGGGGTTGTGAAAAGTGACAGCAAGTTCTGCAATTAACAATAAATGGGGTCAGAGTACATTTATCAATATAATCTAAAGGTTACTTGCTGAAGACGAGTAACCCTATATGGAAACTACAAGTAAGGGAGTTAGGTATAGTGCGGGAAATGTTTTAGGGAGAAGAAATATCTCAAGCAATAGCCTATCGTAACTGACTGTCTTTGCTTCCTCGACGATTCATACCAGCGGCGGCTTGTTTTTCTTTCTCATACTCTTCCTGGCACTTAATGCAAAAGCGTACGCCTTTTATCGCCTGTCTGCGAGGTTCTGGTATTTTGTCATCGCACCATTCGCAGTGAGTCAGTGACTCTCCCGCATGATTCATTTCGCTACGAGCACGCTCAACGCCATCTTTGATGGTGCTTTCAATTTGTTCCTGTACTGCGCCTTCGCGCGCCCAACCTGAAGCCATAATATTAAAGGATAGTGGTAACTGTTACTGACTATTGTGAGGCTTTTTGTCTAAATTTCAAGCTGCACGGGGCTGGTGAAAGCACAAGCATCTTTACTGACTGGGTCAATGAAGCTGAGTTTGTAGGCCAATAATTGCAATGGCTGCTTGAAATTATCCGGTTGCCTCGGCTGTAGGGAAGGGTAAAAACGGTCGTTAAGTATCGGAAAGCCGATGGACGTCATGTGTAGGCGCAACTGGTGTGTGCGTCCCGTTATAGGCGACAAGGTGAACAGTCCCAGCTTACGGTTATCAACTTCACAATGGATAAGAGATTCTGCATATTGAGCATCTTTATCGTGTGGAGGCGTATCAAAATTCTGAAAAAGAAATTGAGGGTTTGAGCGAGCTAAATAATTTTTGACATGCCAACTTTTATTGCTTTGATTCTCGCCTGTTTGAGTCTTAGCAATTGCCTGATAGTGTTTTTTGATATTTTGCTGGGCAAATAATTGATGATACTCGCTTCGAGTGTCAGGGTTGGTTGAAAACATAACAAGCCCAGCGGTGTCTCGGTCAAGTCGATGAATTGCCTGAAGATGTTGGTTGCAAGTTTTATTGATTAACCTTTGCTGCAAACACTCGTTAACGAAGACGCCACCCGGCATTACCGGTAGGAAGTGGGGTTTGTAGGCAATTAAGAAATGCTCGTTGTGCTCAATGATGACCTCTGAAAAAGGAATTGTCGGCTCTTGTTCCACCTCGCGATGATAATATACAACACTACCTGCTTTATATTCTGTATCCGTAGTAACTTTAGTATGGTTTTCCCAATAGACTTTCCCTTCAGCCATTCGAGTTGCCCACTCAGCTTCAGATACATGAGGAAAGGTATCGACCAGGAATGACAAGACTGATTTGTAACCGCTTTGAAACGGAAGTGTTACTTTTGAGGGTTTATAGGCTTTGGGCACAAAAATGTTATGTCTATTGATCAGGATGACATTGTATGGGTTTGGTGAGAAAAGAAAAAGTTTCGATTTAAGTTTGGTTTGTTTTTTCACATTTGAGAAACAAAAAAAAGCTCCCAGTGAGGGAGCTAAAAGCGATATAAGATAGTTGGGTTAGGAGGGTATCTTATATCTAGGGTAAGAACCTTTCCTCAAAGGTTACGACTAATCCATCAGGTTAACCTGTTAAAAGCTTTAGTGACTTGTTTGCATGAAGTCAAAAGGAATGACCGTATCGATTTCATCACTTAACAATCTTAATTGTGGATGGTGCTGGTGAATTGATCTGACAATGGCTTCTAAATCCTCTTTTTTGACGTCTAGCAGCAACAAATATTTCCCTTCTTCCACTAAGCTGTAATATTTACGTAGCTTGTAGTTTTTACTTTCAAGTCCCAGTAAACCACCTAGCCAGGTTCCAAAACCGCTCAAAAGAATCGTTGTTGCGACAAAACCAAAGGTACTGTATAGGCCGTCTAGGGCTTGCATGTTATATAGTGTGGTTGCAACTAACAAACCGAGCACGGTGCCTACAATAAATCCTTTGAAGCTGCCATTCAGTACATTAGTCTTGTACCAGAAATTTGCCGTATTCAGTCCTCGTCGCAAAACCTTGCCTTGTTTCTTAGCGATTACATGAAGATCGCTGTCTTGAATACCGTGTGCCTTTAAATCCTCATAAGTGGCTTGTACATGTTTGAGTTTATCCGATTGATAGAGTAAACGACTCATAATGTAACTCCTGTAACACGAATTTGAATTAAACATAGCAGGTGCTGTGTGAAAACTACGTAAAGGCTTGGATAATAGGAATAATTATTTATTGCCTCCTTAATAAATATGACTAGAATGATTTTTTGCCATGTAGATGAATGACAAATAATTTTGAATATTTGAGAGAGAAATTATGGAATATAACTTTAACAATGATAGCAAAGATGCTGATGAGATAAGGTTCAGTGAGGATCTTGGGCCAGAACTTGAAGAATGTAAGATTAAGATCAGGCGGGGCTTTTGGACTGCGGTAGTGGTTGCAGTATTAACGTTAATCTTGGCTATTGTCACTAATTATGAAAACGGCTTGGTCGCAATGCTTGATTCAGGCTATTTTTACTATGTGGCGGCTTGTGTTTTATTAGCGGTTGGTATTTATTATAAAAGCCGGGTCAGTGCTTCATTGATGCTGATGTATTTTGTTATCTCCAAAATTATCCAAATTAATCAAACCGGTAAAGCTTCAGGTATCCTTCTTATATTAATTATTACTGTGCTGTTGGCCCAAGCTACTCTGGCCACTTTCAAGTATCATCGCTTAAGAAAACAACAGAACCCAGAGTATCAGGCCACAAGTAAGCTAACGTGGTGGCTGGCTACACCCGTCAATGCGATATTAAGTTTGGTTTTAGTCACTTTTCTTCTGGTTGAAACTGGTTATTGGGTACCTACATCTCTGATGAATGAAGAGACTCTTTCTGTTACTCATGTTGAGACGTTGCGAGATAGTAATATTATCGGTAGCAATGAAAAGGTTGATCTATTTTTCTCAGAGGGACTTACCTCGATACTTGAAGGCGGTAATATCGTCACTGATTCACGGGTTATCAGTTATGAGAGTGTCGATGGGGAACTGTACATCTTTTCAGCAAAGTTTTCTGATGTCTCATTTGTCGGCATAGAGGAGAAGGGGACGGCATTAAGCTACAGCCAAATTTATGTTGAAACTTATGAGGGAGACAGTTTTTACTTGCTGGCGCCGCATGAACAGAAAGAAGATGAGCAGTTTGTAAAAATGATCAGAGAGCGAGCCGATTTAGCACAGAGTGAGTCGAATCAGGGTTAATTTTTATCTGGCTTCACCATTCAATGGTGGAGCCATCCCAGGCAAAAAACTTTCCATTATCTTCTATGAATAAATTATCAATAATTTGAAACATCTTGCGAACAGAATATTCTGCCGAAAAGAGCTTACCTGGTTTGACATTTTGTTGAAATGGTTTTGATAAGTTGGTGTCGGTAGTTCCGGGGTGAAGTGCAATAACGGCAGTGTTTTTATTTCGTCGAGCTACTTCAATGGAAAGTGTTTTTATCACTTGATTCAGGGCTGCTTTACTTGCGCGGTAACTATACCAGCCACCAAGTCGGTTATCGCTTATGCTACCGACTCTTGCAGAAATGCTGGCGAATATGGCTGTTTGTGTATTAGATTGTTTCAAGAGCTTTATAAAATGTTTAGCTATTAATGCTGACGTTGCAGCGTTGGTTTGCATAACATTGATGAAACTGGTCAGGTCAAAATCTTCTATTCTTTTCTCAGGTTGGATTTCTTCCGAATGGTGCAAAATGCCTATGGCATTGACTATCAGATCAACGTGCCCATATTGGTTGTTAACATGCTCTGAGAATTTCTTTAGATGATGATCATCAAGTGGGTTCAGTTCAACCTTGACCAAGCCATTCTCCAGTGCCTTAATAGTGGGGATTTTACTGGCAGCTTCGCTACTGTGTGGGCGAGAACATGCAAACACCACCGCATGTCGCTCAAGAGCTTGTTTGACAAACTCTTGACCGATGCCGCCATTGGCGCCAAATATAACTGCGATACTCATGGTGTTAGTATTCAGTTTTTCTGTGAACGTGAAGTGAAGACTTATTATGGGAAATGAGAAGCTTTATGAAGACTATTACTATTAATAAGGTAACCGGAGCGGATTTGCCATCTATCGCTGAACTGGCGTCTGTAATCTGGCGTGAACATTACACGCCAATTATTGGCTCCGAGCAGGTTGAGTATATGCTGGAGAAATATCAGTCCGTGCAGGCGATGGCCCAGCAAATAGCAGAGGGTGTTTCTTATTTCACTATTTTGCTTGATACCAATTTGGTGGGTTATCTTTCTTTTTATCCCAAAAATAAAGTGCTATATTTGAGTAAAATTTATATATCATCTCAGCAAAGAGGGCGAGGCTTGGGGCGTTATGCGATAGCGTTTGTAGCTCAGCAAGCGAAGTTAGCGGGGCTTGATAAGGTGCGACTTACCGTAAATAAGCATAATACTGACAGTATCGCAGCCTACCAAAGTATGGGCTTTAAAATGGTTGATGAAGTGGTGGTTGATATTGGTGCTGGTTTCGTTATGGATGATTACGTGATGGAATTTTTTGTCGATAATTGCTAATAAATGTTAGAAGGGGCTTTTATTTTCAAGTAAGATGAGGGCTTCTAATTAAGAGGGAAGCACTATGACAATTTTAATCCGTTCAATTTTTGTTCTATTTTTAGCGCTAGGCCTGGCTGCGTGTAACAGTGAGCCTACATTTGATGCCACTAATGACCAAACTATGGAAGCTTCTATGGAGGAAATGACGAAAGACATGACCGAAGAAGAAAAAATGGAATTGGGTCAAGCGGTAATGAGTATTGCAATGCAGGTTGGTTTTAGCTCTATGGGCGATGAAGAAAAAGTTGAAAAAGAACTTAAAGAAAAGCTTCACGGCAAGACTGCAAAAGAAATTATTGAACAGGCTAACGGTAAGTAAAGGGTTAGCTCCAATAAGACTTTAAAAACCCGGCTTAGGCCGGGTTTTTTTATTGCCTAAGCTTTGATATTAGGTCGTTAGGCTGACTTTTATCAGTACCAATGCAAAAAAGACTTGATCTGCTAATGAGAATTGCTATCATTTGCATCCTCATTTAAGAAGATTCGTAAAGTCATGAAACAATCAGTCATTTCAATAGCTGTTCTAGCAGCTTTAGCGGGCTTAGCTCTATCCGGGGAAGTATACGCAGCAGAAGAAAGCACTTCTGAGCAGTCGGTGTCCAATGACGACGCTGAAGTATTAACCATCATGGCCACTCGTGCGCCATTACCAGCCAGTTCAGTTCCAGCAACCATTACAGTCATTGACGGTGAAGAAATCCGTTTGCAGTTGTCTGTCGCTAACTCTTTGTCTGACATCCTTGGGAATCTGGTGCCTTCATTCAGTCCATCACGGCAGAAACTAACCAGTTCGGGTGAAACTCTTCGCGGACGTAAACCGCTGTATTTGATTGATGGTGTTCCTCAGTCGAATCCATTACGTGATGGGGCGCGTGCAGCCAATACTATTGACCCGTTAATGATTGAACGTGTTGAGGTAATTCATGGTGCTAGCGCGATTCAAGGTATGGGTGCCAGCGGCGGTATTATTAATATCGTGACGAAATCTGCTAGCGGTACTTCGCATGAAGTGAACGCGGGTGTTTCGACCCAACCCACCGATTCAGGCGACAGTCTTGGTTACCATGCGGGCTATTTATGGAGTCATGGCACTGACGATTACGAAATCATGCTGGGCGCGCATTTGCGTGAAACAGGCTTATATTTTGACGGTAATGGTAATGCTATCGGTGTCGATACCACTCAGGGCGATACCATGGATTCTTCAAGCCAAGATATTTTTGGCAAGTTTGTCTATCGATTGAATGGCGAACAAGAAATTCGTGTGATGTTAAACCATTACCAGCTAGCTTCTAATGGTGATTACATTACAGTTACTGGCGACCGGGCAGCTGGTATTCCTGCAATATCAGAGCGTGGCTTACTAGAAGGCGATCCTGCTGAGAATGAAATAACGACTGCCAGTTTTGAGTGGCGTGATAGCGACTTCCTTGGCGGTGCCCTGAATTGGCAGTTATTCTCGCAGGATTTTTCTGCACTATATGGTGGCGGTCGTTTTGCAACCTTCCAGGATCCTGCTTATGGCACTGATATTTTTGATCAGTCACGTAATGACTCCAATAAATTAGGTTCGCGCGTAACGCTTAATTGGCAGCAAATTGCGGACATGCCAGTGGATATGACCGCTGGTGTCGACTTCCTTGAAGACACAACTTATCAAGAGTTGGCGCAGACTGGACGTAAGTGGGTGCCTGAAACCAGCTTCGAAAACTGGGCTCCTTATGTGCAAGCCCGTTATATGAATAATGGTTTAACCTTAAGCGCCGGCTTGCGTTACGAATACGGCAACTTGAAAGTTGATGATTTCACCACTCTGTATTCTTACAACAGTACCTTTGTTGAAGGCGGCAGTCCTTCATTTAATGAGCTGCTAACCAACTTCGGTGCGGTCTATAACTTTAACTCTGATTGGCGTGGTTTTGTCAGTGTTTCTGAAGCATTCAGCATGCCTGATGTGGGTCGAGTGTTGCGCGCAATTGACCAACCTGATCAGCAGGTCGAAAGCTTCCTGAATCTTCAGCCTGTGGTGACTGACAATAACGAAGTGGGTGTTGAGTATCGCGGCGACTCGTTAAACTTTTCGGTAAGTTACTTTGAATCAAATTCAGACCTTGGAGCGCGTTTATCTCCTAACTCGGATGGTATCTTCATCGTCAATCGTGAAAAGACTGAGATCTCAGGTTTTGAAATAGATACCAACTATGCTCTGAATAATGATGCCACAGTGGGCTTGATGTACGCAGATACTGACGGCGACTTTGATAGCGATGGTGATGGTCAGGTTGATACTCCATTAGGTGGCAGCAACATGACGCCTCGTCGCTTGAATGTGTACTGGTCTCAGTACTGGACTGGTGACATCAATACGCGTCTGCAATGGAATAGGTTGTTTGACCGCAATATTTATACAGGTGCCGAGGCTATTAATAACTTTGATGGTTATGACACTGTAGATTTCACTATGAACATTGCGACACAAAATGCGGGTGAGTTTACTATCGGCCTGGAAAACCTGTTTGACGAGTACTACTTTACTTATTACGCACAAACAGCGGGCAATGATGGGCGCAATTTCACCGGACGTGGTCGCACGGTAAGCATCAATTGGCGCAAGCAATGGTAATGACTCGTCATTATTGTAACCGTCTAGTGTAGCGAGATTTGTATGCGAACTAGACGGGTTATTACTATCCTACACAAATGGCTGGGCCTGGTGCTCAGCCTGTGGCTTTTATTGGTAGCGATAACTGGAACCCTGCTGCTCTTTAAAACGGAATTGTTGCAGCTGACCTATTCCCGATTGAATTTATCCGCTATTCCATCACAGGAACAGGCCGCTAAGGTCTTTGACCAACGTCCTGCTAATTATGGATTTGTGCCATCTGAATATCATCCATGGATTGAGACCGTTGATGATCAAGGGACTCACCATTATTACTCAGCGGAAGGTGACTTATTGTTGTCACGCCCGGCGATGGGTGACTGGATTGAATGGATGGTCGAGTTTCACCATCATCTTTTTTTGCACGATATGGGTAAAGAGTTACAGGGTATTTTGGGTATTGGCTGTCTGTTATTGATTTTCTCTGGGTTAATAAAGTGGTGGCCTCGAAAGCAATGGAGTAAGAAGGACTTATCGGTAAGATTGTCAAAACCAAGTCAGAAGCAATGGGGCCAGACTTTGTGGCAGTCCCATCGGACTGTTGGCGTGATACTGTTTTTTCCAATCTTAATCGCTGTAGCAACTGGTACCGCCATGATGTATAGCACTGCCGTTGGAACAGCTCTACAGACACTCTTCCCTCAGGACGGTCAAGAGCGCCCATCAATAGATATTCCCACTTTAAGCAGTGCAAGCTGGCAGGAACGGTTTACGGCAGCCGAAGTCATAATGCCCGAAGCTCAACCAAAATTAATATCCTGGGCTTCAAATAGTATGCGAATGACTCAGCCTGAAGAGTGGCACAAAAATGGTCGCACAAAAATTGCCTTTGATCCCGAAACCCATCAAATTACCGAATGGACCAATATTCGTGAGCAGACTTTGGGCTATCGACTAGCGCAAAAAGTCTATCCACTTCATATCGCCAATATTGGTGGAAATACCTACCTGACGCTGATATTCCTAAGTGGATTGGCTTTGATTTTGTTATCGGTTACTGGAGTTTGGTTTTGGGTATGGTGCAGGAAGAAGCGTAAGGTCAGAAGTTAGGAAGTATTCAGAGGTCATATTTGCTGACTTGATGGGTTACGGCTATTGCATATCGCCTAACCCATCCTATATCCGGTGCTACCTTCAATCGAATATTTGTCAGCTATGACTTTTTTACGTAGGCGGCAATAATGACGATTCTTTGCCCATTAACACGACCTTCAATATGCAAAGGGTTGTCGCTTAAGGAAATGCCGCGTACTGCGGTGCCTCTTTTGGCGGTGAAGCCTCCGCCTTTGACCTCTAAGTCTTTAATTAAAACTACATTATCACCAGCTTGTAATGGCGTGCCATTGCTGTCCAATGTTGATTCGCGCGACTCATCTGCTAGGGTCATTTCAGCCCATTGGCGCACTTCATCTTCCATGTACATCATATCGAGCTGATCTTGAGCCCAGGTTTCACCCATACTTGCGAGCTTTTTGAGCATTCTCCAGGACACCACCTGAACAGCAGGAACCTGACTCCACATCGAATCATTTAAACAACGCCAATGGTTGACATCCATCGACTCAGGAGCTTCGAGCTGATTGGAACAGGTTGAACATACAAGAATGCATTTATCGGAGTTTGCTTCTGCTGGCGGGACTTCATAAACGGATAAGTTTTCGCTAGAGCCACATAGTTCACATTGATTGTTGGCGCGCTCAGTTAGGGTATTAAGAATGCTCATGGCAAGGACTCCCTGAAAAAGGCGCTATTATGCCTCTTTCAGGGGGTAATTGAAACGCGGGGTAAACAAACAGCTCAGTGCATACGTTCCATGATGTCCAAAGGAATGGTGGTTTCCACTTCGTCACTGACCAGTTTAAGGTTGGGGTGATACTGTAATACTGTTTTGATATGTTTAGCCTCGGACAAACTGAGATCAATCAGCAGCAAATATTCTCCCTCATCAACGAAATGATAGAAGTCTTTAAGGGCATGATTTTTAGTTTGTAAGCCTATAAAGCCACCCAGCCATGTGCCAAAAGCTGTAAACACAATGAGAGTGGTAAGTATCCCCCAAAAGCCATAGTAACCACTGAATACCTCAGAAGCGGCAAAAATCAGGCTGGCAAGAATACCGGCAGCTAAGCCATAACGTACTCCTTTACTCCAGCCATTAAGGATATCGGTTTTATACCAGGTATTAGCGGCATTCAGACCCCGTCTTAGTAATTGACCATCCTGTTTGGCAATGACATGCAGGTGGGCATCTTCAACACCAGCATCGCGGAGATCTTTATAGGTGTTTTCAATTTCTGCGAGGTTGTCGCATCGATAGAGTAAGCGTGACATGATTAACCTCCTTATCTAGCATTACTTGAGAACATTTTAACAGTATTGCTGTTTAAATAATGTACAGTTGCGCGCATTATTCGGAAATAATCATGCTGAATATGGAGTGTGGGAAGCGATTTGGATGATGGGTTATAAACTATGGAGAGTTTTTAACCAATTGTTTTTAATGGCATTTACCCATTTTTACCCTATATAAAGCTGGTCAAACTGAATATTCCCACCTAGAGTGTAGATTGACAAATAAAACCAATCATTGGAGTCACATTGATTATGAATAAAATATGCTTTGCTTTAACAAGCCTAGCCTTAGTTTCGCCTCTAAAAGCTCATGAATTACCAACCGACTCATTCAATACTAATAATACTAATGTCGCTGTTGTAGTGAGCTTTAACTTTAATGAAGCACAATTGAGCCATCAATATACCAATTATGCGCAGTTTTTTGACTATGCCGGCTGGTTGGCGCATAAGAAGGGCGACACACAATCAAAAGAGACTTGTGAGTTAGGTAGTGAGAAGGTGTCGAACCAGAAGACCTGCGGTCAGGTAGACCATTTTTATCAAGCAGCAATGATTGGTACCAATACCTGTAATGCTTATTCGTCGCTTCATGCCGATCAATACCCACAGGGATTGATCCCCCGTTTTACGGCACCTCGCAGCTTTGTGGATAATTTACAGGCCGCAGATGGACATCATGATAACTATGACTTTACCCAAGGGCTGAGCTTCGACTGTGTTTACGAGATACGTGAAGTAGAGCCGATAAAAGTTCGTAGCACTTTTTAAGCTTTAACCATGTTCCATGGACCGGGCTTTAATAAGTGACATAACTTGTTCAAGTTTGTCTTCTAATAAAGCTCGGTCACTTTGGCTTAGCTCACATTCCGCCAATACGTAATGACTCGTTTTAACTACATTACGCCAACGCGGGTTCTGCGGGATTTTCTGGATATTCAGGTATTTATCCAGAGATCGTGTTCTTAGTCGACCTTCATCAATCGACACTCGCCATATACGGCTTTTTTCGGCAAGCTCAATCCTGTCCAACTGACTCGCTTTCTCCCATAGATTAACCGTTTCTATCAGTAGTTCTACCAAGGACTGTCTAAATTGCTCATCTGTGCAAGTTTCTGCATCCGTTCCTGGTTCGGTTGCGCTGTTATTTTCCTTCCCCTGAGTGTTAGCGTTTTCTTGATCCTGTAGTGCCTCTGACTCTAGCAGTAATAACTTTTCTTTATGCGACTTAATGGAGGCAAGCAAAGCCTGCTTTTCTTTACGTTTGCGATAGCTTAGGAAAACGAGCAAAAAGGCCAGAGCCAGAAGGATGATTAATGAACCAAGAATGATATTGGATAATGAACGGATTCTATTGCTTTGTTTTTCATTGGCCAATTGTTCGGTAACCAACTGTCGTTCAAGGCGTTCTTTAGCTATTTGCTGATTGATTAATTGCAGGTCGGTTTGGTATTGCGCCTGTAATTCTTGCTCTTTGTTCTGGTAATGTTTGTTTAGGTGCTCTAAGGCTTTTTGGTATTGACCCCGTTGGTCATAAATGGTGTACAAGAGTTGATGAATATCACTAAGAACCTTGGGATTATTGGCTGGTTTAGATTGGTTTATTGCATAGTTTGCTTGCAACTGGGCTTGCTCATAATTCCCATCCAAATAGCTGATGTAGGCTTTAATGTAGTAAATTTCATCAAGATAATTTGAGTCATCTTTTGCGAATTTTAGTGCTTCGTCTATAAATTTACGCGCTTCGGTGCTTTGTTTTTGCTTGATATGAACCAGAGCAAGATTTTTTAAAGCCCTGACTTTTTCATTGTTTGAAAGCTTGGTAGAGTAGGTGGCAATAATTTTGTCTATGTATTGGTTTTGTTTCTCATTATTGTCGTTGAGCGCATATATGACGGCGAGATCTTCGTAGAGGTGGGAAATATTCGACATAACGCGAACATCAAAGTCATCAATCTGAGTGTAATCCAAATAGGTTTGTAATGCCTGTTCGTAATAGCTGATCGACTGTTCGATATCCCCCATATCTTTATTCAACAAGCCAAGGTTATTAAGTGTGGTGCCGACATAATAGAGATTGCCGATCAACTCCTTATGTTTAAGGCTTTCTTGGTAATATAAAAGAGCACTTTTATATTTGAGAAGTTTGTGATGAATAAGTCCTAGATCATTGCTGCTTTTAGCTATCCACTCTATGTTCTGCTCTCGCTGTGCAATGGTGTAAGCCTGCTCTAATTGTATCTTTGCCTGTTCATAATCCTCTTGATGTAAGAGCCTGAGGCCGACCATTCGATACCAGCGATATTGGATCTCTGTATCACCAAGAAAAAACTCACTTTGTTTAATTTTGGCTAAATAGTAATCTGTATCGGCATAATGCCCCTGCTGCGAGTATAAGTCGGCTAATTCAAGCCAGAGCTGTGTCGTTACTGCAGAGTTTTTACCTTCCTGAGCTTCCAAGGAATTCAAGCAAGTTTTCAGAGCTTCAGAGTGTGGACGTGACTTGATGGCGTCCTGGCATTGGCTCAGAGACTCTGTATCACTAGCCAAACTGGTATTGGACAAGCTCCAAAACAGTAAAAAGACCCCAATTCTCATAATGTTTTAATTTTTTCTGCTGATGTGCGCAAAGCATAGCATATCAATAGCTTAACTGAGTATTAACAGAAAGCCGCCATCCCGCACATAAAGATAAGTAACCCGTTAAACACTTATTTTGTTGATATTTGTTACATATTAGCGGACGGCGTGCCTTGCCTATTGGCAATAGAGTCCGTATAAACGATGAGTTAAGAACGATTTTGACGCATTTGTTGGTAGGTGCGTATTGGGGAAATGTGAATTTTAAATCACTATTTTTAAAGCAAAGTAGTATCAAGGCAATAATTGATTAAGGTATATATGATGAAGAAACTAACCGTAGCCGCAGCCGTAATGTCTGCATTCATTGCAACAGGGTGTTCGAACGACAGTTCGGAAAAGCAAAGCTCTGCTGATTCTGAAAAAGCCCAGTCTGCCCAATCAGTCGATGGAGCTAACGGTACGGATACCAATGACGATGTAACTGCATCGAATCCATTTTTTAAAGAGTGGAGTACGCCTTATGGCATGCCACCTTTCGAACAAATTAAAGATGAACACTTCAAACCCGCTTTTGCTAAAGCGATTGCTGAAGTTCGTATGGAAGTGGATGAAATTGCCAATAACCCTGATGAGCCAACTTTCGCTAATACGATTGAGGCGATGGAATATAATGGCAAGTTATTGAATAAAGTGACGAATGTTTTTTACAATCTGACGTCAGCTAATACTAATCCGACATTACAAGCTATTTCAAAAGAGATCGGTCCTCAGCTTTCTTCGCTGCGCGACGATGTTAATTTAAACGAAAATTTATTTAAGCGTGTTTCTGCGCTCTACGCGACAAAAGATGAGCTTGGTTTGCGTCCCGATCAAATGCGTCTATTGGAAGACAGCTATAAGTCATTTGTACGCGGCGGTGCGGAGCTGAATGATGAGCAAAAACAAAAGTTGCGTGAGCTGAACAAGAAAGAGACTCAATTGTCATTGCAGTTTGCCGAAAATGTTCTTGCTGAAACCAATGACTGGGAATTGGTCATTGATAATAAGGAAGACTTGGCTGGTCTACCTCAATGGTTCATTGATGCTTCAGCAAAGACAGCTGAAGAGCGTGGCCATGAGGGCAAGTGGGTTATCACAACTCATCGCACAAGCAAGGACCCTTTCCTGGTTAATTCTACCAAGCGTGATCTTCGAGAAAAAGTCTATTACGCCTATACTCACCGTGGCGACAATGGTAACGAGTATGACAATAATAAGATCTCTGCTGAGTTAGCAACTTTGCGTGCTGAGAAGGCTAATTTAATGGGATACAAGTCTCATGCCGATTTTGTATTAGAAGAACGTACTGCGAAAAATTCTGACAATGTTTATGAGCTATTAAATCAAGTTTGGCCGGTAGCGCTTGAGCAAGCTAAATCTGAAGCAGCAGCGATGCAAGAGGTTATTAACCAGGAGGGCGGTGACTTTACTTTTGCAGCACACGATTGGCGTCATTATGCCGAGAAGGTTCGTCAAGAGAGATACTCATTGAACGATGAGGAAGTGAAACCATATTTCTCATTAGAAAGTACGTTGCAGGGCGTTTTTTATACCGCTAATCAATTATTCGGTATGAATTTCAAAGAGCGTTTTGACTTGCCGAAATATCATGATGATGTTCGGACCTTTGAGGTGACAGACGAAAAGGGTGAGCTAATTGGTATTTATCTGACTGACCACTATGTTCGTGATGGAAAGAGGGGTGGTGCCTGGATGAACTCCTATCGTAAACAGTTTGTGACGGAAGATGGTGAGTTCGTTAAACCCATTATCGTTAATGTTCTGAATTATCCACGTCCTGTAGGCGATGAACCAACGCTATTAACATTTGATCAAGCCAGTACCTTGTTCCATGAGTTTGGGCATGCTGCGCATGGTCTTTTATCAGACGGTGTTTATCCATCGCAAACGGGTACTTCTGTGCCTCGTGACTTTGTTGAGTTCCCATCACAAGTTATGGAAAACTGGATGTTAGAGCCAGAAGTTCTGGCTAAATTTGCCAAGCACTACAAAACTGGCGAAGTCATTCCTCAGGAAATGGTCGATAAGATTCAGGCTGCTTCACAGTTTAATCAAGGGTTCGCCACTACTGAATATATGGCTGCTACTTTGTTAGACTTAGCGTGGCATACCCAAGAAGCTGGAGCTGATATTCAAGATGCTAATGCATTCGAGAAAGCTGTACTAAATGATCTGGGACTTATTCCAGAAATTGCACCGCGCTACAGAACCACTTACTTCTCGCACATCTTCTCAGGTGGTTACTCAGCGGGTTATTACAGCTACATCTGGTCAGAAATCTTCGCTGCTGATGCTTATCAGGCATTCCGCGAAAACGGTATTTTCGATAAAGAAACTGCGGATAAGTTTGTCGAGTTCATCTTGTCCAAAGGCGGTACTCAAGATCCATTGGAGTTGTATAAGAAATTCCGAGGCAAAGAAGCTGATCCTAAGTACTTACTGAAAAGTCGAGGTTTAATTGATTAAATCAAATTGATTAATCGTAAAGTGTCTTAAAGCCACCTTCGGGTGGCTTTTTTTATGGCTATAAATTATTCGTTCTCGATAGGTTTCGCTGTAAAAATACGAAAAAAATGCAATCAGTTAACACTTTCAAATCAACGTCTTAGCAACCTTCCGCTTGCTACCCGTCAATGACTGCTTATGTCTTTAATAAACTGCTTCATTTATGCTTTTGCCGTTTTCATAAGGATTAGAGTAACTTAGCTGAATTAATGGATTGGGACGCTGATGCTATATTGCAAGAATGACTTTGTTTATAAGTAAAACTAATGCTTACCCCTAATAAATATCCAGCGAAATTGTCTTAAAATTGTCACATTAGAGGTGTAGAATTCATCCCGTAACAAAGACATAGAGTCATTTACTGAAGGAGATAGACATGAACGAGATTACTGAAGGTGCATTAGAGCTAGTAATTGCAGCAGTTGTTGTTTCAATGTTAGTCATTGCATTACTATAAATTATTAACTTTGTCAGAATGCATAACGGATTCTGATGGATAGCCCAGCGGGCACCCCCCTATAGATTGTTTGATTTAAAACTTACCCCAAAGTTTAGCCCACTTATGCTTTTGAGTGGGCTTTTTTTTGCTTAAGGTTTCATGGTAGCTTTAATGAAATCTTTTAAACGTCATTAACCTTGAGCCAAATTACTCACCAACAAGATGAAATCAGCAAGCCTGATGACAGTCTATCCATTTCGTTTATTGAGTCGATAGCTGCAATCAGTGGCTCTGAATGGTCAAAGCTTGGCTTTGTAGAACATGAAACTAATCCCTTTATTGATTACCGTTTTTTGTTGGCCTTAGAAGCTAGCGGTTCCGTTTCTGCTGAGAAAGGCTGGCAGCCCATGCATGTGGTTGCTTACCAGAATGACAAGCTGGTTGCGTTTATGCCTTTGTATATCAAAGGACATTCATTCGGAGAGTTTGTCTTTGACTGGGCTTGGGCCAATGCTTATCAGCGGCATGGTCTTGAGTATTATCCTAAAGCTTTGACTGCATCACCTTTATCGCCCATCACAGGCCCTAGATTGTTGCACAAGAGGCTTAGTACAGAGCAGCAACTTGCGATTATCAATACCGTATCTGAGTGGCTAAAACAGAACCACATCAGTTCATGGCATATCAATTTTTTGGATCGGAATGGCGTTGAGCTGCTGTCTAATAGTCCATTATTGCCCCGTCGCGATATTCAGTTTCACTGGATGAATCAGGGCTACGCCTCTTTTGATGACTTTCTATCGAACCTTAAAGCTAAAAAACGTAAGAATATTCTACGTGAACGACGTCAGGTTAATAGTCGTGGCTGGAGCTTTGAGTGGTTGTCAGGAACCCAGGCGACTGATGCCGACTGGGAGTTATTTTATGAGATGTATAAAAAGACCTTTGATGAGAAGGGCAGCTGGTCACAGCTAACCCCCGAGTTTTTTCCGCTGTTAGCAAAAAATATGGGCGATCAGGTGTTATTGCTGTTTGCCAAGAAAGATAATCAACGGCTTGCAGGGGCCTATTTTATTCGTTCAAAAACACACCTGTACGGACGCTACTGGGGTTCCTTGGTTGAGGAAGAGTTTCTGCACTTTGAAACCTGCTATTACCAAGGGATTGACTATGCCATTAGGCAAGGTCTTGATGTTTTCGAGCCGGGTGCGCAGGGTGAGCATAAATTATCCCGCGGCTTTAATCCTGTGTTGACCTATTCATACCATGACATTGTTGAGCCAGCTTTTCGGGAGGCAATTGATAATGCGCTACGTTACGAAGCCAAAGAAATTGATCAATTGTTAGACTACTATCAAACGCACTCAGCCTACAAATCTACCCCAAACCATTCATAGTCGCTATGCAGTAAGTATGCTATTGTTTTGGCATGTTTTCTCGAATGGAATAATGAATAAATGAAAATTGGTGGTATGAAAGATATTAGTGCAATTTTCCTGCAGGGATTGATTGCAATTCTGCCTGTTTTATTAACCATTGCCCTGATTGGTTGGTTGCTAGGCACGCTTGAAACCTATCTGCGCGAGATCTTGTTGCTGGTCATTTCTGAAGATGCCTATTGGCCCGGTTTAGGCTTGATTTTAGGGCTTTTGATTATTTTCGGATTGGGACTTTTAATTAAGTTTTACTTGGGACAGTTGATTCTATCAGGGCTTAATAAATTGATGGAACGCATTCCTTTTGTTAGCACTATCTATAACGCTTTTAATGAGATCATGCGTTTCTTGTCGCCCGATAAAGACGAAGACTTGAAGCAGGCAGTTTTATGTGAAGTGAGCGAGGATGTCGAGGTGATTGGGTTTATTACCGCCAGTGATGTCAGCCTGGGAGCGCGCGATGAATTGGTTGCTGTTTATATACCCATGAGTTATCAGATTGGTGGTTTCACATTTTTTATGCCGAAGTCAAAGTGTAAAGAGTTGGATATGTCACCCAGCGATGCCATGAAGAAAGTGCTAACTGCATCAATGGGAACGGATAAATCTGTCGTCACGCCAGATAAAGTCGAAGTCAAGAAAGAGTCTAAGAAAGACTCGAAGAAAGATAAGGGCGACGATGATGAAGGCTAATTTTTTATGAGCGAGCAGTCGCAAGCCCATCCTTTTAATAAGCTGACCCCAGACTTCATTCTCGATGCGATTGAAGCCCTGGGGTTTTATAGCGATGGTCGAATATTAACTTTGAACAGTTATGAAAATCGAGTCTATCAAATCGGTATTGAAGAGCAGCAACCGATCATTGCTAAGTTTTATCGTCCAGAAAGATGGACGCAAGAACAAATTCTAGAAGAGCATGAGTTTACCACCGAGCTTGCAGAATCTGAGTTACCGGTCGTTGCGCCATTGTCACTGCACAGCAAAACTCTGTTTGAGTATGACGGCTTTTATTATGCACTGTATCCGCGCAAAGGTGGTCATGCACCGGAGCTGGATGATCTGGATAGCTTGTTTACTTTGGGCCGATTTATAGGGCGCATTCACGCCTTGGGTGAGATCAAGCCTTATCAGTTTCGTCCAAGCTTAACAGTAGAAACTTTTGGCCAGCAAAGCTTCGAATATTTGATGGAGCATGCAGTACCTCGTGAGTACCATCTGCCTTATCGAACTCTAGCTGAAGATATACTGAAAGAAGTTAACCGGCAGTGGCAGGAAGTTGGGGAGCTTGACTATATTCGGACTCATGGCGATTGCCATATTGGTAATATTTTATGGCGTGATGACAATCCGCACTTTGTGGATTTTGATGATTCGAGGATGGCGCCAGCGGTGCAGGATTTATGGATGTTATTGTCCGGTGAGCGACCACAAAAGCTGTCGCAGATAGCAGAAATAATTGAAGGCTATGAAGAATTCCAAAAATTTCCAGCAAAGCAGCTAAAATTAATCGAACCATTAAGAACCCTACGCATGTTTTATCATAGTGCGTGGCTGGCAAAGCGCTGGAGCGATCCTGCATTTCAGCAGGCTTTTCCCTGGTTTGATTCGATTCGCTACTGGGAAGAGCAAATTCTTGATTTGCGTAGCCAGTTTGCAGAGCTGCAAGAGCCGACATTAGAGTTGCCAAACCTATGATATAAGGTTATATCTTTGTGTTAGCAAGGGCATAGAATGAATGTGCGCTGGTTTAGGGTAAGTTCAGATTTCATCTGCTAGGGTAGAGCAATGCATAAAAGACTCTTACTATTAATTCTGATTACTGTCTCGGGCCTATGGCTTGGGGCTTGCTCCAGTTCGCCTGAGCGAGTGGCTAAAGATACACGACAGTCCAGTGAAGTAAAAACTTATGAGCAAGGCTCCACCAAAGGTGAGAATATTGCCAGAATGGCTCAATCGATGCTGGGCAAACGCTATCGTTATGGTGGTTCAACGCCTCAACAAGGCTTCGATTGCAGCGGACTGGTTTATTTTACCCATACCCAGGTCGGTGATTATGTGCCGCGAACTTCGAGGGATCAGTTACAAGCTGCAAAAACGGTAACCTTGGATGAACTGGAGCCTGGTGACTTATTGTTTTACCGTATCAATGGCAAACCATCGCATGTGGGCATCTATATCGGCAATAAGCAGTTCGTTCACGCTCCTTCCAGCGGCAAAACCGTTTCAATTACCACTATGGATAATCCTTATTTTAAACCACGCCTGATTCGCGCTGGTCGCCTGTATAAAGAGTAAGTAAAGAGTTAATCTAGAGTAAAGCAAGAGAAAATCAATTTAATGAACTGGCATTTGTATATTTTACGTTGTGGTGATGACACCTTATACACAGGTATCACCAATGATCTGCATCGTCGCTTTGAAGAACACCAATCCAATGGCCCGAAATGCGCCAAGTACTTGCGTGGCCGACAGCCGTTGACCATGATTTATCACACCGAATTTGAAAGTAAATCTGAAGCGCTTAAAGCAGAAATTAAAGTTAAGCGGCTGACCAGAGAACAGAAAAAGCTATTGGCATCGGGTAAGTTAATAGTTAATGAAATTCCGCCGAAAAGTAATATAAAACTATAAGCCATAGGTCATAAACCATTATCAATGCAGCACCAAGCCTTTAAGCTAACCATCACGCGTAGCAAACGTAAAACCCTGGTCATCTACATTCGTGACGAAGGTGTCGAAGTGCGTGCGCCCTTAAAAGCACCACAAAACTGGATTGATGAATTTGTTGAACTCAAAAAGCCCTGGATTCTAAAAAAGCTTAAACTCCAACAGCAAAAGAACAGCGAGCGCTTAAAGCTGGAAGAAGGTGAAGCAGTTTTATATTGCGGAAAGCCTTATCTGTTAAAGCTATCACAGGGCAAAAACCAGGTTCGTTTAGAGCAAGACAGCTTGTTCATTCAGGCTCGCCAACTTGAAGAAGGTTATCTCAAAAAACAACTCCAGCAATGGTTGCTGCAGCAAGCTAAAGAAAGCTTCGAACCTAGAGTCTGGCAAATCGCTTCAGCCATGGGTTTGGATGACAAAGTCCAAGACGTTCGATTCCGTAAGACCAAAACCAAATGGGGGCACTGTACCGCCCAAGGTGTTTTGCAATTTAATCCGCTTTTAATGATGGCTCCAGTCTCCGTGCAAGACTATTTAATCATCCACGAACTTTGCCATCTCAAATACATGAATCACTCCAGCCACTTCTGGCAACTGGTTGAAGTCAATTGTACTGATTACCGAGAGTCAGAGCAGTGGCTTAAAGAACATGGGCATAAGGTGTGGTGTTGATCCTTTTTCGTTTCTACTTGGTAGGTTGGTGATGAGCGGAGCGAATCCCAACATCAATCGCGCAAATATATAATATGTTGGGATTCGCTCCGCTCATCACCAACCTACGGTCTTCGCTTTTCGAGGCTACGACTGTGCTCAACCTTCTTGCTTTTCAGCTAGCACTTGAACCCAGATACCTGTCTTTGGATTAGGTTTTGAGTCTATAAGTTCTATGGACTCGTTATCGAATGTATTCAGTTCTATCTGTTTTGAGCATTCAATTAAGAATTGAGCCAGTCGGTTCAATTCCTTGGGGGAGGCTTTAATTTGCAAGTCCTGAATATCAATAGGTACTAATCCTTCCTCTTCATTAAATTCAGCTGGGTATCCAATCAGCTCCATAGTACAGCCTGCTCTTTATTCACTAAATTTTTAGTAGATTAGTTGTAATTTCTCTATAGTTCAACTCATAACGCAGTGGTTACTCGTGTCATCAGTTATTGCCTCTAAGGATCGAAGTAACCTCGAGGATCTATAAGACGGCAATAAAACCTCGAAATTACTTTGTTCTTTCGAGGCTACCTGTAATGTATATTACTGTGAGTGGCCGAAGAGAGGGCTCTCTTATTGTGTGGACAGTTGTAGGTTGGTGATGAGCGTAGCGAATCCCAACATCAGTCACGAAAATATATAAAATGTTGGGATTCGCTACGCTCATCACCAACCTACGATTCTTCTTGTTTGGTTAAAAAACAACCACAAACCCTACACATCGCTGCCAAAAACCGTTACAATCGCGCCTGAATTTTGCACTGGTTTTACGTTCCAGCGAGCGAGAGGTTATACAATGAGTCAAACCAAATCTGTTTCAGCAGAATCGTCTGCTGTGTCTACATCATCTTCTGTTTATAACGAAACGACGCATCCGATTGTGGTCTGCGCCATGTATAAGTTTATCTCCCTTGATGATTTCGAGGCTATTCGCCAGCCGTTGCTGGATGTGATGCTGGAGAATGAAATCAAAGGTACTTTGCTATTGGCGAAAGAGGGTATCAACGGTACTGTGGCGGGAACACGTCAGGCGATTGATACTCTGTTGGCCTGGTTCAAGCATGACGAGCGCCTGGCCGATATTGACTATAAAGAGTCGTATGATGAAGAGATGCCCTTCTACCGCACCAAGGTCAAGTTGAAGAAAGAAATCGTGACCATGGGCGTTGAGGGAATTGATCCGAAGCGTGTGGTGGGGACTTATGTGAAACCAAAAGATTGGAATGCTTTGATATCTGATCCTGAGGTGGTGCTGGTGGATACTCGTAATGATTACGAAGTTCAGATTGGCACATTCAAAGGCGCTCTTAACCCAAACACAGAAACCTTCCGTGAGTTCCCTGAGTACGTTAAACAAAATCTGGATCCGAATAAGCATAAAAAAGTGGCCATGTTCTGTACTGGCGGTATTCGCTGCGAAAAGTCGACTGCCTATTTAAAAGAGCAGGGCTTTGAGAATGTTTTCCATCTGGAAGGCGGTATCTTGAAGTACCTCGAGGAAGTACCGAAAGATGAAACTCTATGGGAAGGCGAGTGCTTTGTTTTCGATAATCGAGTTGCTGTGGATCATGACCTGAAGAAAGGTCAGTATGACCAGTGCCATGCCTGTCGTATGCCGATTACTGCAGAAGAAATGCAACACGAGAAATACGAGAAAGGCGTGAGTTGTCCTCATTGTTTTGATCAGCAAACTCCCGAACAACGCCAGCGTTATGCAGAGCGTGAACGTCAGGTGCAACTGGCAAAAGCACGCGGTGAAGAACATATTGGTTCTGACGTGCTTACTGCAATTGCACAGCGCCGCCAGCAAAAGAAGCGGGTTAGAGAAATGCAGAAACAAGCACAGAAGCAAAAGGCCAAGCGTTAAGTTATGCCTTTGATCATTTCAAACAATGTTGTTCTTGCCGACTCTGAAATTGAGTTAACGGCCATTCGTGCACAAGGCGCGGGTGGCCAAAACGTCAATAAAGTCGCTAGTGCGATTCATTTACGTTTTGATATTAACGCATCCTCATTACCAGATTTTTATAAGACTGAATTGTTAGCGCTCAATGACAACCGCATTACTCAAGATGGAGTGGTTGTCATTAAAGCGCAAAAACATCGTACCCAAGAGCGAAATCGTGATGATGCCCTGTCGCGTTTACGTGTCTTAATTCAGTCAGTTGCCAAGCCCAAGAAAAAGCGCATCAAAACCAAGCCATCCAAAGCTGCAAAACAACGTCGTCTCGATAAAAAAACGCAACATGGGCAAAAGAAATCGATGCGCAAGAAACCGCAAATCTAATTCAAGCTTTCAAAGGTATCTTTTAACAGTTTCTCTGTGACTTCCCAACTAATGCAGCTATCCGTAATCGATTGTCCATAGGTTAGATTAGTGCCGAGCGACTGATTACCTTCTCTTAAATGACTCTCCAACATAACGCCTTTAATGTGGTGATTGCCCGCTATGATTTGTTTAACCACATCCTGCATGACCTTGGGTTGATTGTTATGATCCTTGTTCGAGTTTCCATGACTGCAATCAATAATAACTGCTGTGCTGAGCTTTTTTTGCTGCAATTTGTCAATACAGTTAGCAATGCTTTGTTGATCATAGTTCGGCTGAGTCCCGCCCCGTAAAATGATATGGCAGTCAGGGTTTCCTCGCGTATGAAGCAGGGCGGTTTGACCACTGTTGTCTATGCCAATAAAACTGTGCGGCGATGATGCAGCCAGAATGGCATTGACCGCCGAATCGAGCGAACCGTCAGTGCTGTTCTTAAAGCCGACTGGCATCGATAACCCCGACGCCATTTCGCGGTGAGTCTGCGATTCAGTGGTGCGCGCACCAATCGCTGACCAACTGATGAGATCAGAAATGTACTGTGGAGAGATGGGGTCGAGCGCTTCAGTGGCTACAGGCAGTCCCAGTTCTGCAAGCCACAGCAGAAGTGAACGAGCCTTACGAAGGCCCAGGTTAATATTATTGCTACCATCTAGTTCTGGATCATTTATCAAACCTTTCCAGCCAATATTGGTTCTCGGTTTCTCAAAATACACTCGCATAATGATGAAAAGCTTATCGCTATACTCCTGATGAAGTTTATGCAGCCTTGTGGCATATTCTTTTGCACTGTCGATGTCGTGAATAGAGCAGGGGCCACTAATAACCATGAGCCTGTTATCTTGGCCCTTTAAAATGTTCTGAATGGTTGAACGGCTGTTTACGACCGTACGTTTGGCTGATCCTGAAAGTGGTAGCTGATGTTTGAGTTGCTGTGGTGGTGTCAGCAGATCAAGCCGCTCAATATTGGCATTCTCAACTTTGGTCTGTTTGATTGGCATGGGGTTAGCTGAGTTCATTGGTTGTGCTCCGAGTGTTCTATAATCGAGGTATCCAGCTTGGTAGCGACCACATCATGCTTCGCGTAACAACCTAGGCAATGTAATGTGTTGGCAGTTTTTTCAAGTTCCATCAGAGCTTTCGATACATTGCCATCGTTCGTATTTGCTTCCAGATCAACATAAAAGCGTTCATGCCAAGGTTGGGTGGGGATTGGACGCGATTCGAGTTTACTCATATTGATCTGATATTTTTTCAGGATCTGCAAGCAGTCGAGAAGGGCGCCCGGCTGCTGTCCGGTCTCCAGAGCTATTGTGGTTTTGGCTGGGATCACCGATGGAACATCAATTTTCTGTTTGGCGATCAATAAGAACCGAGTGTAGTTCTCCTGGTAGTTGTTGATGGCATAGGATAATACTTTTAAACCAGACTGTTCGGCTGCTTGCTCGCTGGCAATGGCACCAATGCTTGGGTTCTGATATTCCGCCACTAGCTTAATTGCTGAGCTGGAGCTACTACGAAAATGACTCTCGATATGAGGGTGTTCGAGGAAAAACTTTTTGCATTGGGCTATTGCTTGAGGATGTGAGTACACATTTCTTAACGTTTCGATAGAAGATTGTTCAGTGCCTACCAGGCAATGACGAACTTTTAGTTTTTCTTCACCGACTATTTTAAGATGATGCTCTGCGAGCAAGTCGTAGATTTCGGTAATGTTTCCTGAGGTAGTATTTTCGATTGGCACAATACCCAAATCCACGGAACCATTGTCTACCTCCTTGAAGATTTGCATGAAGGAGTGGCAATGAACTGTCCGTAGCTGCTGCCTTTTTGTTGAGAAGTGATTCTTTAAGGCTATGTGGCTGTATGATTCCGGTTCCCCTAGAACGGCCACCTGAGTTGTCTGTACTTGATTCGCCTGTTGTTCCTGTAGAAAGAAATCATACTGGCTCCTTACCGAGTCTTCAATAATGCTGTGGAATAGCGTCAGTGTTGTGTTAGGCGCTATGCCATACGCTTTCCCTTTCTCAATAAGGCGTGCAAGTAATTTCTTTTCTTGACTCTCATCTCTAATATCACCTTTATTTACCAGCTTGTAGGCTGCAACTTGCAAGCTCAGTTGACGCCTCTGCGCAAATATATTGAGCAGCTCTGAGTCAAGGCAGCTGATGGCCTTGCGAAGTTGATTAAGATCTATTTCAGGTTTATTCATCTCACTTTCTCTGCATTAAATGGTTTGGGCAAAAAAAAACCTCCCAAGAGGGAGGTTTTTCAGCTGTTCTTTGTGTTTTACTTTTGGCTACATGAACAAGACTCCTCCGAAAATTTCAGAGTAAAGAAATAAAAGTAAAACTGTTGAGTGTGCTTGATCATGCTTCAATCCTATGAAGCAAGTGCCATTCTGTCAACAGTATTATTTGTTTAACCTTCCGCTTATTCACTTAGGCTATATGAATTTGCTTGAATATGGTGTCAAGTGTAGATATATCTGAGAGTGGTGTGTAGAATTCATTTCGTTCGCTTTCCACTACTGGTTGTTTTCACTGTCGTAACGCAAAGGGATATTGCCGAGTGATAAATGGCGGTTTATCACTGTTAGTAAAGCATTAACGGTTCGGGATGTGCGGTAGGTGGCTTAAACTCTCGCTTAAGCCAACTCAAATTCACTTACCGCTTATCTGCCATGACAAGCAATTAGAATTGAGCTTAAGGAAAGCTTACAAAAGACCTTTCTTAACTTGTTACGCAAGGTTCTACCCCAGAGCCGCTATATGACTGTATGACTGAGCAGACTATAGCGGCTCGCCTCTTATGCTGTTAACTTCTTGAACTATCACAAAGATTTACAAACTGCTGGTTGGTCAACAGCTTAGCTGTTGCTATGCTGGATCTATGAAAGTTAACCAGTAAAGGGGAAATATATGGCTCAACTTAAACGTTCGAAGGATCGTGTGATTGCGGGGGTCTGTGGTGGCCTGGCTAAGTGGTTAGGCTGGAGTCCTAATCCGACACGCTTGCTCTATGCAATATTGACTATTTTTACCGCTTTTGCAGGTGTCATAGTTTATTTAGTCTTATGGATAGTAATGCCGGAAGAGTAAATGCAGATATAGCAAAAGCCTCCAGCAGTGATGCTAGAGGCTTTTTTCTAGAGTGTTAAATTATATGAGTAAACTAGTCTAATATCCCGCAGCCTGCCCATCTTTGCGAGATTCTGAGGCGCCATAATAAACGCTTTCTTCTTCGTCCCACATAATGGCCTGATAACCACCAAAGCCACCGTTACCAAATCGAACGTCATGGCCACGTTGCTGTAAATCACGCAACACCTCTTGTGGTACGCCTGATTCAAACTCAACATAGCCACCATTTTTCAAATAAGCTGCTTGGCTTTCAGTCGGTTCCGTTGAGCCCATATGCTGCCAACGTGGTGCATCGCCTGCCTCCTGAACATTCATACCATAATCTACCATGTTGATCAGAATTTGCACATGGCCTTGTGGCTGCATAGCGCCACCCATCACGCCATAGCTCATGAAGGGTTTATCATCTTTGGTGATGAAGGCGGGTATAATGGTGTGGAAAGGGCGTTTGCCAGGTTGATACACATTGGCATGCTCTGGATCCATTGAGAATAATTGCCCGCGGTCTTGAAATACAAAGCCGAGACCGGGTGTGACGACACCTGAGCCCATGCCCCGATAATTACTTTGTATCAGGGACACCATGTTGCCATCTTTATCAGCTGTGGTCAGATAGATGGTGTCGCCTTCTTCAAGTTTCGGATTACCAGCTTGAACGGTGCGAGCTGCACGCTTACCAATCAGTTTGGCACGTTGTTTGCCGTATTGTTCTGAAATCAGTTCATCAACGGGCTGTTTACTAAAGTCCGTATCTGCATAGAACTTGGCCCGATCTTCGAAAGCCAGTTTTTTAGCCTCAATCAGTGTGTGCAAAGATTCCGTGCTATTAAAGCCCATGGCTTTTAAATCGAAATTTTTAAGAATTTGCAGCATTTGCAACGCAGCGATTCCCTGACCATTGGGTGGAAGCTCCCATAAGGTGTAGCCTTTGTAATCAACGCCTAATGGCTCAACCCAGTCTGAAGTGTGTTTGGCAAAGTCTTCGTAACGCAGGTAGCCGCCATTGTCTTTCATGAAAGCATCAATCTTGCGCGCGATTTCGCCTTTATAGAAAGCATCGCGACCTTTTGCAGCAAGAGTGCGATAGGTATTCGCCAAGTCAGGGTTCTTGAATATCTGGCCTTTACGAGGAGCTTTGCCATCAATGGTGAAGCTTTCAGCGAAAGCGCCGGGTTGTGGGCTTAAGCGGGGCACGCTTAGTTGCCAGTAATATGCAATGAGCTCAGTAACTGGGAAGCCATTTTCTGCATAGCTAATGGCGGGTGCCAGCACTTGTTTCATGGGCAATTTGCCAAATTTATCGTGTAACTCAAACCATCCATCAACTGCGCCGGGTACTGATATGGGTAACATGCCATAGGGCGGAAGATCGTGGCGATTTAGTTGATCGAGTTCAGTTTTCAACTCGTTATAAGATAAGCCAAGAGGCGAGCGTCCAGAGGCGTTGAGGCCATATAGCTCTTTATCTTTGGCGCTCCAGACAATGGCGTACAAGTCGCCGCCAATGCCGCTACCTGTGGGCTCCATAAGTCCAAGGGCCGCATTCGCTGCAATGGCTGCATCGATTGCATTGCCACCTTGCTTCATGACATCCAGTGCAATTTGGGTTGCTAAGGGGTGGCTGGTGGCTGCCATCCCGTGTGGAGCAATGACTTCCGAGCGAGTGGCGAAGTCTCTACCAGTAACACGATCAGCTGCTTTGACACTGCTTGCCAGAGTTGTGGCGGATATTGCCACCGAAATAGCGAACCAAGACAAGCTTTTTAAAGACGGTTTCATTAGATTTCCCCCGTGGGACATAAAAATTTTTCTAGCTGTTAAGTAGCACTCTAATAAACTTTGCCCTGTAAATAAATATAGCGTTAAGATAATAGCTCAAATAATTGAGTCAAATAGAGGATAACTATGATTGAAGTCGGTGACAGCTTACCGAATGTAACCCTGAAAGTGATGGGTAAAGATGGTCCGCAAGATATTTCAACGGATGCTATTTTCTCTGGCAAAAAAGTTGTCTTGTTTGCAGTGCCAGGTGCTTTCACGCCAACCTGTAGCGCGGCTCACCTACCTGGTTTTGTCGTTAAAGCGGACGAGATCAAGTCAAAAGGTGTTGATACCATTGCCTGCATGTCCGTTAATGATGTGTTTGTGATGGATGCATGGGGCAAGGCGCAGAATGCCGATGATATTATGATGTTGGCTGATGGTAACGCTGATTTTACTGAAGCCATGGGTATCGAAATGGATGCCACAGGTTTCGGAATGGGTGTTCGTAGTAAGCGTTTTGCTATGGTCGTTGATGACGGTGTGGTGAAAGCATTAGAAGTTGATGAGAAAGGCTTTGAAAAAAGTTCTGCGGAAAACATTATAAGCAAACTTTAGTTTGCTCATCGGATAAAAAAGGCCAGCTTGGAGGCTGGCCTTTTTTGAATTGGTTATGTTTTTTCGTTTGGTTTCTCGTCACTGATTTCGCTGGCATTTTTCGCTTTTTTGTTTTCTTCAGCGAGTTCCTTCAAGGTAGCTTCAATACCAATTTGTGCAATTCTTTCACGATATTGAGTGGCATAACTTTTAGCCATGCTGACACCTTCAATAATAACGTCAGTCACTAACCACTTATCATCAGCGCCAAGTTTTAGGCGATAATCAATCAGGATTGGTTCACCTTCTTGTGGGATGATCACCGAACGTACATTAGCGGTGTTGCCGCTGGTTGAATATTGGGTGTCTTCATAAGTAATGGGCTGACCGTCATAATTAGCTAAGCCTTTAGCATAACTGTTTAGTAATAAGCTGATAAACTGCTCTATGAAGGTTTGACGTTGTGCTTCAGTCGATTCTGTCCAGTATTCCCGACCTAAGATACGCTTCGCCATATACTCTGTATCTACCTCAGGTAATAAATAGGTTTCAATAAGACCTTTTGCGTACTCTGCATCAGCCTTGATTTTATCCTTATTTTCAAGAATCTCAGCACTAATTTGTTGTGTTACTTGCTCTAAGTGGACTTTTGGATCAACTTTTGCGCTAGCTGTAAAGCTCAATCCAAAAATTACTATTATTGCAAGTGCTTGATTAACAATGCGTTTCATAGGTTCACCTTAACCATTAATGTCGGGTTGTTATTCTTAGACGCAATTAACGTCACAATTTGCCATTCATTGAATGTCGCCATTTTACTCTTGCTTGCTATCCTAAACAATTAAACTTAACGCAAGCTTAATGTGTAATTTGTAACACCTTATATATTTCTCTAAAAGTTACAATTCAGCATAAAAATCAGCTGGATTGCCTGATGCAATGACGCTATATGCAGCGTGCTGGTTTCGGTAGCCCAGCAATTTTTGTTGCTTGCTTGGCCGGACCTTCCGGGAAAAGTAGGTGCAAGTATATACTGGTGCCTTTTTCGGGTGACCACTCTTTGGCCAGATACTTAACTAAAGGACGAATGGAGGGGCTGGTATTAAACTCTTCATAAAATTTACGCACATACCAAACGACCTGCCAGTGGTCTTCGGTTAACTCAATAGCTTCTTCGCTAGCTATTGCTCTAGCAACATCTTCATTCCAAACACTTGAGTCGGTTAAATAGCCTTGCTTATCGCGAGGTAAATCTGCCAGTAAATCATTCATGCATACATACCCCCTCTATAGCCAGGAAACAGACTTGTCGTACTGCAGTGTTAATTCGACAAACTGTGGGTAATCGACTAAATTCCATTGTTCGACTCCAACCTTATCCTTTAAGCCGCGGGCAATTAAATCTTCAACTAACACATAAAGAGTCTGATGGTTTGCCTGTACGCTGCCATAGGTTGCCACAACAACAGCATCCTCAATCAGTAAAATGCCATCCTGTTCGCTGATAAAAGGTAATGCCTGATTGAGTTTTTGTGGTTGGTTAATGATATACAAACTTTTCATAAGCAAACCTTTAAAGCGTTAAAATAAAATCGCTGTTCGCGAGAAGGCTTTGTGCATGGCTGGAACTGATCGTTTTTAATCCATCAATCTCAACTAGCTCTTGCACATTTAAATTAAACTTTTGTAGAGCATCTTCTTCTACCAAAATATCTTCAATGCCATAAAGAGGCAGCGCTTTAAAAGTTGCAGAATGGTTCTTGATATCAAGAATATCCGGTTCTTGTCCCTTTAATAGTTGATAGACACCTTGCTCAACGAATAGAGCTGTTATTGGCATATCAAAAGCCGCTGCCATCAAAGCAATGTCTAATAATTCACGGCCTGCTTGCGAGCCGTAGGGTGCTTTGTTAAATACTATACAAATGGATTTGTTCATCATCATTTATCCAAATGTGATTAAGCGGTCGCTGTTAAGCATCGCTTCGGTGAGTTGGCCAAGACCGCTAATTTCAAAGGCAGGGTCAAGGTTGTTACCGGTCAGAGCATTTCGTTCTGCTTCAGCAACGTTCACAATGCCACGCTTGTTGGCTGCAGTAACACAAGCGATCAATTCAATATCCTTTTCTATAGCAAGCTTCGCCCAAGCCTTAGTTAAATTAATTTCATCTGCAGGCGGAGCATGTAAGCGGCTAGCTACTAATACTCCATCTGCATAGAAAAACACACGCATTAGCTCATGACCCTGCTCAAGCAGGGTTTTAGCAAATTGAATAGCGCTCAACTGTCCCTGAGAAGAGTAGGGATTAGCGGTTACTAGTAGTGAGTAAGTTGCCATAGGGTTGTTATAGCTTATTAGTGAGAAATAAGAATGCGATGGGATGCATTTTAACAGAGAGCATTGTTTAGTCCTAGCACAGGTTAGGAACATAAATGACGAGGCAAATATAAAAAGGCGTCCGTAGACGCCTTTTCTTTGATACAGAGTATTTGTCAAGAGTTGGTTCTTTAGTCGATACCTAATACTTCCTTTCCCTGATTGAAAGTCACATCTACTGGTATTTGCATTTCTTCCAGAAGCTTTAAGTCGCTTGCAAGCTGATCATCGATAATACCTTGTTCTTCTAATAGTTTTTGGGCTCCCTCATAATCACCATCGCCCTGGATGGTTAGAATTTTATTTGAAAGTGCGTCGATTGCTACCGTCATCTTGTCAAAGTTCACACTGTAATACCCTGTTTCTGGATCACGGCTGAAAGCACCAGCTTCTTTAAAGAAGTTAAAGCGAACCATATTGGCGCGACCGTGAGCGCTGGATGCGCCAAAGCGAACCGAGCGGAATATACCAGCAAGGAAGGTGACGTAGTTGTCCATCAGCTCTCCATCTTTAATTTCACCTTTTTCGTACAGCTTGCTGACCATGTAGAGCCCTAAGATGTCTGCCTTGCCTTCTTCTAAGGCTGATGCTGTATCTTTAAGCGCTGCTCGAACGGTATTCGAGCCATCAATGGTATTTTTAATGCCCAGGCCGTGGGCTACTTCATGGAACATGGTGTTAGCAAAAAATGCATCAAAAGTAATATGTTTACGCTGTTCTGGGGTGATGAGTTGCTCAGAAATAGGAACCAGAATTTTGTCGAATTTGGCTTTCATGGCATTTTTAAGCTGTAAGCGACGGGTGCCTTTGGCCAATTGAACCTGTTCGTCATTAGGTAAGTTAATGGCAATGGTTTTTGAGCCAGCATTGCTATCGCCTGCATAATAAACTACATCATAAGCATTTAGGTCGCTGTCAGTTCCAGGCATTTCCTGTTTGTATTGTTCATCGACGGGTAGCCCTTTCTGCAACTCAGGTAGAAAAGCTGCAAAGCGTGATAGACGTTCGCTCCACGCCAAATCTTTGATTAGCACATAAGCTGAGAAAGCAGTTTTGTAGCCAAAGAGTTGATCTTCGTAGTTTTCAATAGGGCCTATGACAACTTCTACTGGATTGGTTTTCATATCCATCCAGGCAAAATCCGAAGGTTGATAGTTGTCGGTTAATAAAGCATCAGCACGAAGTTCAAGGTATTTCTTAAAACCTTCATTTTCAGCAAGTAATGCTGCACTTTTAAGTAAGCGGCTGGCTTCTTCAAGCTGATCTTTATAGGCAACCGAATAGGGAACCAGCTTTAGATTGCCATTGTTATCGCGACGCACTAGTGAGTATTGGCCGTCTTTATCTTCCTGTTCCCAGGCTTCGAATTGAGCAACCGTCATATCAGCGGGATAAAATTGTGCGCCTTTATTTTTAACGTCATAACCTTTGATAAAAGGTTGGTTGCCATCCAGGCGATCCCATGGACCATAGTTAATGATGGCAAACTGTTTTGCTTTTGGATCTTCAATTTTGGCTAGCAATGCTTCTTTATCACCATAAGCCTGTTTCCAGAACAGGTTGTCCATGATTTTTCCTGCGTCTATCAACAGGCTGATCATCTTCTTTTGGTTGTCGGATAAGTGCGACAGGTCACTGGTTAGTGTAAAAGGTGCGTAAATATCAAAACGGCTATACTCGACACTTTCTTGAATCATATCCTGATCAGAGCCTCGAGTTTGGCCTTCGCTAGTTACTTCAGCTGCTTGGTCATTACTACCTGGTGTTGCAACTGTTTCTGATTCGTTGCTGCAAGCACCAAGCGCTAATGCTATGGCAAAAGATAAGGTGCACACTGTTTTCTTCAAATATAAGGTCTTGTTCATAATGGTGTCCTGATTCTAATAGTTTTAATTTATTGATTAGTACTTACTAAATACGTATTTCTCACGTTTGACTTGTTTTACCCCAAATTCTTTGTCTTTTAAAAGATTAAAGACATCGTCAACCATGTTTGGATTGCCACACAAATACACCAGGTCGGTTTCTGGGCTGGGATCAAAACTTTCTAACTTATGTTGAACATAGCCTTTTGAGCAGCCTTCTGACAGGGGATCCTGTTTACTTAAGCAACGATGAAAGAATATATTCTCTTGCTCAGACGCATGCTTAAAATCGTCCAGATAAAACATGTCTTCTTCATATTGAGCGCCAAACAGTATATGAAACTCTGTGTCTGGATAATCGTTGAGCTGGTTGAGCATACAGCGGTACGGCGCGACGCCGGTACCTGTACCGACTAAAAACACACGCTTGGGCAACTCTTCGGGTAGATATAAGAGTCCAAATGGGCCTGTGATATCAATCTCTAGACCTGGTCTGGCATTAAAAAAGAACTCTGTTGCTTTGCCTCCTTCCACATAAGCTACCACGATCTCAAGGTGCTGGGTGTTTTCAGGACTCTGTTCGAGGTTAGCTATGGAATAGCTGCGTTTTAAAGGTTTGTCGCCTTCGTGGGGCAAGATAAAAGACACAAACTGGCCTGGAACATAGGTAAAGTGCTGAGGCTCCACAAACTTAAATACAAGTTTATGGACTTTAGGTGTTATTTGTTGGTTTTCGGTTAATTCAACGCGAAAAGTGGGTAATGGCATACGACTCTCAATCTTAAATTTTGTACTCATTATAGGTTATAGACTTGAAATTTTCACACGCTAAAGCGTGCATTTATTAGCAAGTCCTTGGTTTTTTAATTCAGGAAGGATTCAGTTGCTGATTGCTTTAATAAGGCCATAGATGAGTAATCACATATTTTTTCTGCCTCTTTTAGCAAGCTTTAAGCAGTGAAAAAGGCGTTGGGTACTAGGAGTCCATTATGAAAATAGCAAAAACATTACTGCCACTCGGGGTGACTTTGTCATCTATCCTATTTGCTGGCAGTGTCTGGGCGGAAGAGCCGCAATCTAGCATTGCTGGTAAAACTAAAACAACCACGGTGGTGGAAAGTAAGCAAAGTACAGAAAAAGCGACTCAACAAGCTACAAAAGAGCCTGTTGATGTTAACCGTACTTCATCCTATACCGCAAAACAGGTTGCGACTAATTTAAAAGCTGAGTTACAGCTTGAGCTGGATAAGTCGCCTGCAAAAACTCGTAGCGCTATGCGTGCTCAGAAAAGCGAGCTACCTAAAGCATCTGAAAAAAGCTCAAGTTCAAGTCTGAACCATTTATATTTCTATGATGCATCAGTCTATCTTTATGAAGACTATGATGCTGATGGTTATTACACCAAGCTTAGTGTTAACTTTGATGTGGATGCTTATTATGATGAACATTATGATATTTATGCTGAAATGTTTATTCGTAAAAATGGTGAAAGCGAGTGGGTACACTATTACACAACCGATGTATTTAGCATTTATGGTGACAACTCTTCTGATGATTATACAGTGACGACCAAGCTCAATAGCGGTTTCCCGCCGGGTCGTTATGAGGTACTCATTGATTTGTTTGAATATGGATATTCAGGTGTGGTGGATACTTTTACCGAATATGATGACCCTGATTTGGGTTGGCTGCCACTTGAGGATAAAAGCTACGAGTCTGGAAACGTATCAAGCGATACCTGGGTGAGCACCGTTAAGACCGAGATTTGGACGGATAATGATAACGATGGTTTTTACCGTGATTTTACTATTAGCTTTGATGTCGATACCGAACAAAGTTCGAGAGATATTTATGCAGTGTTATACCAAAGAAGACCTGGGTACAGCTGGGAATATGAAACTGAAACTTCTGTCTTCACAGTAGTCGGAGCAAGCGCGGATGATGTTATCTCAATTGATGCAGAGTGGCAGTCAGGCTATCCAACAGACTACTATGATTTCAGAATTGAGTTGATTGATGCTGACACTGGTGAAATATTAGATGATGTGTCCAGTGAGTTTTCACCACTGCTTGAAGTGCCGTTAGAAGATGCTGGCCGTGATACCTATAATTCGACGCCTGATCCAAATCCGTCAACGATTAGTCACGGTACCGGTGGGGGTAGTTGGAGTTTGCTAGGTCTGTCTCTGCTCGGGCTGTTTGGTTGGGCTCGCAGAAAGCAGAAGTAATTCATAACCTTAGTGATATAAAAAAGCAGCTGCCAGTCAGCTGTTTTTTTATGTCTGAAACTCGACAGTATGCCTTCTTGTAGTCTATATTCGCTTGTAATATCCTGTTACAAGTTTTGCCACCATAAGCTTATGTTTAAATTACAATAATCGCCACTCGAAGGAAACTTAATAACTATAATGCAACTGTTGAAAAACTGCTTTATCTCTATAGTACTTGCGACCAGCTCATCTGCTGTATTCGCTGAGACAATTGATAGGCTTAATATCCCACAAGTAGAGGGAGAGCTTACTTTGGACGGTAAGCTTGATGAGGCAATCTGGGACAGTGCGGTAAAAGTCACTTTAGACTATGAAACCCGTCCCGGTGAAAATACTCCAGCGCCCGTTAAAACCACCGCTTATATCGCACAAAATGGCTCATCCTTATTGGTAGCTTTTGTGGCAGAAGATCCGGAGCCGCAAAAGTTGCATTATTCCTATCGTGATCGTGATACTGCATGGGGTGATGACCAGGTAGGTTTTAAAGTAGATACTTTTAATGATAGTCGCAAAGCCTATAATTTCTTTGTTAATCCCGTTGGCATCCAGTCCGATAGTATTGAAGACGATGTAAGCCTGTCAGAAGATACTTCCTGGAATGGGATCTGGTATAGCGCTGCTGACATTACTGAAACAGGTTATACCGTTGAGATTGAACTGCCCTTTAAAGTGCTACGCTTTCCTGATGATAAGGGAGTAAAAACTTGGGGCATCGATTTTGTTCGTTTCTATCCTCGTGGTTTTATGCATCGCTTTGCGCTGTCACCACAAGAGCGTGATGTTAATTGTTACGTCTGTCAAATAGATAAAGCTCAGGGGTTTGAAAATATTGAAAGTGGTCGCAACCTTGAACTTACGCCTTATATCGCAGCCCAGGACTCAGAAGTGCGAAACCCACCGTCAGAGCCTGATTGGCAGGGTGAGGGTGTAAACTGGGATACTGGAATGGACTTGCGCTGGGGAATAACCGATAGTTCGATGCTCAATGCCACAATCAATCCTGATTTTTCGCAAGTAGAGACGGATGCCGCGCAATTAGATGTTAATACTCAGTTTTCTTTATTTTATTCAGAAAAGCGTCCGTTCTTTTTAGAGGGGGCTGAATATTTCAGGACACCATTTACATTATTGCATACGCGCACCATTGCCAATCCGGACTTCGGTGCTAAATATATCGGTAAGTCTGAAGGGCATTCATATGGCATTCTTGCCAGTCGCGATCAGCAAACCTCGTTTTTGATTCCCGGTAGTTTAGGCTCTTCGTTAGCTGTGCTTCGTAATGGTGATGGAAGTGATGTAGAGTCTGACGTATTTGCTGCACGATATGCCTATGATTTAGGTGAGAAGTCGCAAATCGGTGGCATGATTACTCATCGTGGGGCGGAAGGTTATAGTAATAGTGTAGCTGGGATTGATGGCAAATACTCGATTACAGATGTTGATGAATTGCGCTATGAGTTGATGTATTCTGACTCTGAAAATCCAGAACAGCTACAACAGGAATATGGTCTGGCCCCAACCAGTAGTGGCTTAGGTTACAGACTAAATTATTCGCATAACGGCCGTAACTGGGATGTCTTTGTGACCCACATCGACTTTGATGAGGACTTTAGGACAGACCTGGGTTACAAGCCGCAGGTTGGCTATGACCGACAGGCCGTAGGTGTAAAACGTAGGTGGTTTGGCGATCAATCACAAGGAGATTTTTTCTCCGATTATAGTATTCAGGTTAAGGGTGAGAGAGTCACTGAATATACCGATCAAAAACTATGGGACCTTGCCACTGTCACTCTTAATGCTAATGGTGAGTATCGTTCGGGCTTCAACCTGGTGGCTAATGTCAGTTATGAGTTTTTTCAAAATAACTGGTTTCCGCAGCGCTATTATTCCCACACAGGTTCTTTCTATCCGTATAACGCACTGCAACTGGGTTACAATATAGATTGGGGAGATAGTGTTGATTATCGCCATGCCAGAGCGGCTGAGTTTAATGAGTATGGTTTTTTTGCCAGTTGGCAGGTAACAGCACACTGGTCATTTAGAAGTGAGTGGCAGTTTACTGATTTTGACGTTCCTCAGGGGCAGTTATTTAAGGCGGATATTTTTAATTTCGATTCGCGTTATCAATTTAATAACTACAGTTACTTGAAGTTGGTTCTACGTTATACCGACGTCGATTTTAATGCGGCTCTTTACTCGAATCCGAGTCAAGTGAGCGAAGAAACCATTATTAATCGACAGCTTCTATACGGCTATAAATGGAATCCTAGAACGGTATTTTATTTAGGATATTCTGATAATGGTTTTGAGGATGATACTGTCAATCAATTCGAGAAAACGGGCAAAACCTTTTTTACCAAATTCAGTTATGCATTCCAGTTTTAATCTCCTCATTAACGAAAAAAGCAGCCAAGAGAGGCTGCTTTTTTATGTGCCTGGCTTAATCAAAAAACCGCTTCTGTGCTTCTTCAGGAAGTGTTAGTCCACTGACATGAGCGCGTTCAAGTAATTGCCAGTAATAACGGTAAGTTGCACGATCATGAAGCTCACCTTGGTATTGAATCGGCCCCCAGTGATTATCCTGAGCAGCAATCAAAATATTGGCGGCATCATTGACTTCAGAATAGTCTGGCTTCATGGCATCAACAATCGACTTGATTTGAGTAGGATAAATACTCCACATGCGTAAAAATCCAAATTCATTACGAGCACGTTCGGCATCTTTATAGGTTTGGTAAGGATTTTTCAAATCCAGAGTGACGTTATGCGATGGAACGACACCATTAGCGAGTGCTGCAGCGGACATTTCTACTTTAGCGCGTGACAGAAGAGGATGTTCAAATTGACCCGGACTGCGCATACAGGATGCAGGAATAGCACCTTGATGACTACTGACAAAATCCATCATGCCGAAATCAAGAACCTGCACTGTTTCTATTTTAGCAATACTCCAAACTTCTCTTAAAGCGCCGTGTGTTTCGATTAACACGTGCACTGGAATGTTACGATCAATACCGTGCTTATTGCACAAGCTTTTAATGTAATCGACCATTTCTTGAATGTGTGCAGCGCAAGTTGTTTTAGGCAGGGTGAAGTAGGTTACGATATTACCAATCTTTGGAACTAGAATATCAAGGTCAGCTTTCCAATGTGGGTGCTGATAATCGTGAATCCGAACACCTGCCATCCTGTGCTTATTGGCTTCACTCGACAATACCTCGGCAATCATGGTGGCATGTTCTTTTTCCCTGCCAGCCTGAGCGCCATCTTCGCAGTCACATGTGATGTCAAATACGGGGCCAATGGTATCCTGCATTTCGAGTGCTTTTCGGATTAGTTTTTCACTTCCGGCGAAATGTTCGCAGCTTGGAATGACCGGAAATGGTTTTTCTGCATCAAATAATGCCTCTTTAGGATGAACCATTGAACTCACTATATTCTCCTTACTTATCAGTTAGATAACTCTAGTTGCAACCTATTAGCAGGCTACGATGTCTAATTTATACTATCGCGCAGCGAATTAAATTCAAACAAAAATTTGAATTAATCGTTTGAATATGATTTATTTATGCAAACAACTGGTCGGATTAGTACAAATGATGCAAGAGCACTCTTTTTTAGAAAAAGTGGATGAACAGGTAGTGTTGGGAGGTTTCTGGCCAGGGATTCAGCTGTACTATCCTCCGGTGAAATACTCACCAGCCGACGGTGTTTACGAAACAATGGAGCAGGCCTCTGCTCGTATGAGGAAGTATGCGCACAACACCAGCGCTCATACCTTACTGTTTGATCTGGAAGATGGCTGTCGGCAAAAGGCCATGAGTCGTGAGTTGTTACGACAAGAGCTGCCTTTATTTGAAGACCGAACATTCCAAATTGCCTTAAGGATCAATCCATTCCGCACAGATGAGTATGAAGAAGACTTAAAGCTGATCCGTGATATGTCAGAGCATATTGATGTTATCGTATTAGCCAAGGCTGGCGAGGTTTACGGTGCGGCAGAAATTCGTGATCTGTCTTCCTGGCTAGTTGGCGTCAATCCTAAGATTGAAATCCAACCCATTATTGAGCACCCCCGTTCCCTTAAAATCTCTCCCGAGCTGATGCAGTATTCAACGGTACGCCACGTTGTTTTTGGGATTCATGACTTTTCGAAAGCGATGGCTATTCACTTAACGCCTGAAGGCTGGATCGATGAGTTGAAAACATATTTACGCATGTTGCTGCTTGAAGCGCGTATCGCGGGCAAGGGTGTCATTGGTGGTGTGGAAGTTTTGATCAATAAAACAGCAATGCCAGAGAGTTATATTGAGCCACATGATGTCCGTCGCTGGCTTGACTTGCATGGAGAACGTGAGTCACATGTTGTGCATCACCATGCTTTAGAAGAGGCGCAAATGGGCTTAACGGGCAAGCAGGTGATTCATCCATTTCACATTCATTTGTGTAAAGTTGCTTTTACCCCATCACCCTTACAAATTGAGCGTAACGTAAAGGTCCTTCAAGCTGCAATTGATGCTGATGCATTGTTAGGCGGCGCGATTAAGTTTGAAGGCGAGATGTTGGATCCGCCAATGTTTGGTAAAGCACTGCAAAGTTTGCTTCGAGCTTATGCACTGAAATCGCTGGACGAAAAAGATAAGGCTTTTGCACTGGATGTTCTGAAACGATTACCGGTTCATGTGATTCGCGAGAACTGGCCTTATGGAATGATTTAAGGATTATCATGAAATATTCCTTTGAAACTATTGTTCACTACAGTCAAGAGATTAACGAGTGGCAATGGCAACTTCCCAGCCATTTCAATATTTGCGAGGCTTGTGTTGACCAGCATGCAATAAGTGACAAAGCTAATCAGGCAGCACTTATCGTCGAAGATGAGTCACTAGGCACTAGCCAAATAACTTATTCTCAGTTAGCTCAGAAAACCTCGCAGTTTGCTAATTTATTGCAATCTTTAAACATTGACTCTGACAACAGAATATTAATTCGCCTGCCGAATTCATTGGAGTATCCAATCGCTTTTTTTGGCGCAATTAAATATTCAGTCATTGCAGTGCCAACCTCGACATTACTTGCCTCAAATGAAGTTGCTTATCTGGCTAATGACTCGCAAGCAAGTGTGCTTGTTACGCATAAATCGATGTGGCAGGAACTGGAAAGCGACTTAAAGAATACGGCCATCAAAATCGTGTTCTTGACTGGAGCAGGGGAGCTACCACAATCCGATGATTTTAAGTTGATTGATTTTAATGATGCATTGGATAGCGCATCCGTTGATTTTAAATCCATCAAAACCGCGGTTAACGATCCCGCTTACCTTGTTTATACCTCTGGAACAACAGGCTATCCTAAAGGCGTGCTACATGCTCAACGAGCGCTATTAGGTCGATTGCCCGCTAGTCGTTACTGGTTTGATTTTCAGGAAGGGACAACCGAGCGGATTATGCATTCTGGTAAGTTTAACTGGACTTATGTGCTGGGTTCAGCCTTGATGGACCCTTTGTTGCATGGGCATACCGTCATTGCATACGAAGGGCATAATGATGCACACACTTGGCCGAAACTGATTCAGAAACATGAGTGCAGTATTTTTATTGGTGTGCCCACTATTTATCGACAAATAATTCAGAAGACAGAATATACGGGTAAGGATTTGCCATCATTAAAACACTGCATGAGTGCGGGGGAGCACCTCTCAGATGAAATGCAGTCACTTTGGGAGGAGCGATTCAATGCTCCGATTTTTGAAGCTATCGGTATGTCGGAAATTTCTTATTATATTTCTCAGCACAAGCAGGCCAAAGTAGTACCCGGTGCTGCAGGTTTTATTCAGCCCGGTCATCAGGTTGCGCTGTTGAATGAAGACTTGCAAGCTGTGGCAAATGGCGAAGAAGGGATGATTTGTATTCGGGCCGATGATCCTGGTTTATTTTTATCTTACTGGAATCTGCCAGAAGAAACGGTAAAGGCGGTTCATGATGGCTGGTTTTTTACCGGTGACTATGCAAAACGCGATGAACAGGACTATATCTGGTTTTTAGGTCGTAAAGACGACATCATCAATACTTTCGGTTTTCGTGTGTCGCCGCATGAGGTGGAACGTATTATTAAAGCTCATCCATATGTTGCAGACTGCGTTGCTTTGGGTGAAGAAGTTGGCACCGATAAAACTTTGGTCGTTGTTTGTATTATCCCTGAGCCAGGTATACAAATTACTGAACAGCTAATGTTAGATTATGGGCAGGAGCGGTTAGCTAAATATAAGGCACCCAAGAAAGTGTACCTTGTGCGCGATTTTCCCCGCACTAAGAATGGCAAAGTTCTTCGTAAGAAGTTATTACAAAACTTAGAGCAATATTTACTTTAAGTTATTTAAATACAAAGCAATTAATTTTAAAGGATAAAAGATGGAACCAACACTCAATTATCGTCCACGCAGAACCATGCTTTATGTGCCTACCCATGTCGAGCGTTATCTGGAGAAAGCCAGAGGTTTAGCGGCCGACAGTATCGTGTTCGATCTGCAAGAGTCAGTTCCACCTCAACATAAACAAACTGCCCGTGACGTTTTGCTCAAAGCATTCTCCAAGTCATCTACTTTTGAGTACTCAGAACGCATTGTGCGTATCAATCCCCTACATACTGAATGGGGAGAGCAGGATCTTGCCGCCATAAAAAATCTGGATATTGATGCAATATTACTTCCTAGAATCGAATCTGCAGAAAGTTTACTTCGGTATATTGAGCAAATTGATGCTGAGTTTTCAAATAAGCTGAATGTTATGATCAATATAGAAAGTCCATTAGGTGTTCTACATGCCGAAGAGATTTGTGCTGCAAGTGATCGTGTATCCTGTGTGGTTATGGGGGTTACTGACTTATCTAATGAGTTGAAAATTACCCAGACCAACGATAGAGCCGGCTTGCTGACCAGTTTATCCTTGGTAGTGTTAGCGGCTCGAGCTCATAAAAAGTGTGTGATCGACGGCCCTCATTTTGATTTAAAGAATGTTCAAGCCTGTGAGTTCTCATGTCGTCAGGCACGAGATCTTGGTTTTGATGGTAAAGCGGTGGTTCATCCTATTCAACTGGATTACACCAACGATGCGTTTACCCCAAAGTTGGATGATATCAATAGAGCCAAAGCAATAATTACAGCGATTAAACAAGCCAATGAAGAAGGGCGTAATGTTGCCGTTATTGAGGATCGTTTAATCGAGCCTTCTTTAAGAGAATGGGCTGAACGAGTTCTGACGCTTTATGACACTGTTAAAGAGCTAGGCCAGAACGAGTTAATAGGGGCTAGCCGATAAGCGCTATTTCAGGTAGTGTTTTAACAAAACAAGATTATCAAAAGCGATAAAGCATGAATAAATCATCTGTTGGACGTTTCTTCGAAGACTTTTCTTTAGGCCAGATTATTGAGCATCCTATTCCTCGAACCATAACAGAGGGAGATGTTAGTCTTTATATCGCATTAACGGGTAGCCGTTTTAGTTTATTCAGTAGCCACCATCTCGCGCGCAAAGTTGGCTTTGATAGACCTCCTGTCGACAATCTTCTTCTTTTTCATATCGCTTTTGGTAAAACGGTCCAGGATATTTCGCTCAATGCTGTTGCGAATCTTGGTTATGCGGAAGTGCAGTTTGTGATGCCTGCGTTCATAGGCGATACCATTTCTGTTTTATCTGAAGTGATAGGTTTAAAAGAGAACTCCAATGGCAAGACAGGTATCGTCTATGTTCATTCGCGCGCAATGAATCAGGATGGTCATTCGGTGGCGAGCTGGAAGCGCTGGGTCATGGTACATAAAAAAACAGAAGGTATGCAGAATATATACGCTGTTGAACCACAATTAAATAGTGAAGTTAGTCCTGCTTACCTGGCTATGCCTGATCAATTTAATGCTGATCAATACAGTTATATTTCTAGTGGCGAACAATTTGTGTATAAAGATTATCAGGTAGGAGAGTGGATTGACCATATCGACGGGCTAACCATCGATTCTAGCGAGCACACGATGGTAACTAAACTTTATCAGAACAATGCCAAAGTTCATTTTAATTATCATCAAATGCAAGATAGTCCTCACCAACAACGTTTGGTTTATGGGGGGCATATCATTTCTTTATGCCGTAGCCTTTCTCATAATGGACTGGCTAATGCTCAATGGCTTGCTGCTATTAATGGCGGGGCCCACTTGAACCCTTCCTATGCCGGCAACACTATTTATGCAGCCACACAGGTCCAGAACAAATACGAACTTGGCTTTGGCATGGGAGCTTTAAGACTTAGAACGATTGGCTTCAAAAATATTCAATGGCAGTCCATCAAAGAACAAGTTAGTTCAGCTAGCAGCCCTAAGGCGTTGCCTGAGAATGTAGTTCTTGATTTGGATTATACGGTATTAATTCCGAACCCAAAATAATGCAAAGATAGACCGCTCTAATTTTGATGGGCTAAAACTCCTCTTTATGATAAGTTGCGCTATCTTATGGCTCCTAACCTGAGCTGATATTTTTGGCTATAGCACTTTATTGAGACGGCTTTATGATTTTTGGCTTGGGTGAGCTGTTTGCACTATCATCGGCGATTTGCTGGGCAACAGCGATTATTTTATTCAAACATTCCGGTGAAACCCTCAGCGCGACTGCACTCAATCTCTTCAAAAATACCCTCGCTACGTTTCTGTTAGTACCCACTGCTTTATTGATGGAAGGTTTTAAATTGCCGCAGTTGGATGCTGTTAACTGGACGATTGTAGCCGTTAGTGGCTTTATTGGAATTGCACTGTCCGATACCTGGTATTTTCTGGCTTTAAGAAAAGTCGGGGCAGGGAATACCGCTATTGTTTCCAGTCTCTATAGTCCATTCGTTATAGTGCTATCGGTTCTTTTTTTAAATGAAATTTTACACTGGAGCCAGTTTATAGGCTTCTCGATGGTGTTGATGGGAATCGTTCTGGTGACCTGGCAACGCAATCGCAAGAATGTCGATGCACCTGTTTTGTGGCAAGGTCTTGTACTCGCAGCTGGAGCTGTTTTCCTAAATGCTGTCGGTGTGGTTATGGTCAAAAGAATTTTAGAGGGGGACGGCTTCTTCTGGATCATTAGCCTGCGACTTATTGGCGGTATTATAGGTTCAGTTGCATTGTTACTGATTGGTCGAAAGTTCATCAGTGTGGTTCGAGAGCTAAAACAACCTAGAGACTGGCGCATATTAATTATCGCCAGTGTGCTTGGAACCTATATCTCGATGATGCTTTGGCTGGGGGGATATAAATACACGAGTGCCATAAAAGCCTCTGTACTGAATGAAACCTCAATCGTGTTTATTGTGCTATTTGCCTGGCTATTCCTGAAGGAAGAAATCAATCGTCGACGTTTAGTGGGGGTGGTGCTGGCCTTCCTTGGCGTGATTGTATTTGTTTGCAATAGTGGTGGTCAAAGTTCAGCATAACCATTAATGCAAGAGCTAAGTGTTAGACTAAAAAACTTGACCGACACGAACGATTTTCATCGCGTTAGTGCCACCTAGAACACCCATCGAGTCACCTTTGGTAATAATTACCAAGTCACCGTCTTCTACGAAGTTGCGTAATCGTAGTTCTTCAACCGCAAGTCGATTAACGTCATGCTTAGCTAGTACTGTTGGGTCGAACTCAATCGCTTCAACGCCACGATACAGCGCAACTTTGCGTAGCGTCTGTTCGTTACGGCTTAAAGCAAAGATTGGCATGCCTGAGCGGATACGTGATAACCATAAAGTGGTGGAGCCAGACTCGGTCAATGCGATAATTGCTTTAACCCCTTTGAGGTGATTGGCGGTGTACATTGTTGACATAGCAATTGCTTCATCAATCAACTCAAATGACATTTCATTGCGATGGCGTGACATGCGAATCATGGATTGCTTCTCTGCACCTAGACAGACATTAGCCATGGCTTGAACGGTGCGCGCAGGGTTGTCGCCTGTCGCAGTTTCAGCGCTTAACATCACTGCATCGGTACCATCCAGTACTGCATTGGCTACATCGAAGACTTCGGCTCGCGTCGGAATAGGGTTGTGGATCATGCTTTCCATCATTTGTGTGGCAGTAATTACCACACGATTAAGAGCTCGCGATCTGGAAATGATATGTTTTTGCACACCAATTAATTGAGCATCACCAATTTCAACACCTAGATCACCACGCGCTACCATAACCGCATCGGATGCCATGATGATGGAGTCTAAGATTTTATCGTCGTTAACGGTTTCAGCACGCTCAATTTTTGCTACCAGGTTGCTGTTGCCACCTGCCTTTTGCAGCAGCTTACGAGCTTCATGCATATCGTCAGCACTTCGTGGGAATGAAACAGCCAGGTAGTCAACATGCATTGCAGCGGCAATTTTGATGTCTGAGCGATCTTTGTCTGTTAGAGCTGGCGCTGAAAGACCGCCACCCAATAGGTTAATGCCTTTATTATTGCTTAAAACGCCACCAATAATAACCTCGGTAATAATTTCAGTTGTGGTCAGGCGTTTAACTTCCAGTTGAATACGGCCATCATCCAGCATTAAATGATTGCCTTCCTTTAGATCAGAAGGAAGCTGTTTGTAGTCAATTCCGACACGCTCCTCATCACCTGCCTCTTTTTCCAGTTCTGAATCCAGAATGAAGGTTGCTCCAACCTCTAAATTAATTTTGCCGTTCTTAAAACGAGCTATTCTAATTTTTGGGCCTTGCAAGTCGCCCAGGATAGCGATATAGCGATTCATCTCACGAGACAGTCTGCGGATTTGTTCCGCTCGATGGATATGATCTTTGGCTTCGCCGTGAGAAAAGTTTAATCGAAATACATTGGCGCCAGCTTTGATTAATGAGCGAATGGTTTCATCAGATTCTGTAGCGGGCCCCAAGGTGGCCACTATTTTAGTGCGTTTAAACATATGGTTTTGTGCTCAGTGTTTGATACATAACAGTGTAAAGCCAGACTTTATAAAAACAACACCATTGTAGAGAAAAATGGGAAGGGCTGCTATTGATCAGTATTAAGTTTTTATAAAACATAAATATAAAAAAAAGGGGCAGATAGCCCCTTTTGTATTATGTTGATAATAAACTTAATTGTTGTCGTATGCTTCCTTATCTTTGGCAATACTCTTTGCATCTCGTCTTAAGAACCAGTCCTTAGCACTACCTAGAGCAACATACAGGCAGGGTACCCAAATTAGCGTAATCACTGTTGCAAAAACGATACCAAATGCTAACGAGACCGCCATTGGGATCACTAACTGCGCCTGCAAGCTGGTTTCAGTGGTAATCGGCAACAAACCAAAGAAGGTAGTTAATGATGTTAGGATGATCGCTCGGAAACGTCGTGTACCAGCATTGACAGCTGCTTCGATGCGTGACATACCTTCAGCACGCGCACGACCAATAAAATCAACCATCAATAAACTGTCGTTCACCACAACTCCTGACAAGGCAATAATACCGAAGAAGGAGAACATGCTGAGGTTAATATCTAATAGTAAGTGACCAACCATGGCACCGATAATACCAAATGGAATCGCTGACATGACAACGACAGGTTTGATATAGGATTTTAAAGGTATCGCCATCAAGCCGTAAATCAAGATAAGTGCAATAATAGCGCCCAAGAGAAGCTCTCTTTGGATTTTCTCAGCATCTTCGCTTGAACCGCCTGGTTCAAGTTTTACAGTAGGGTGCTGAGCCAGAATGCCTGGTATCACATTATTCATCATATCTTGGTTGATTTCGCCCGAGGTAATAGTTGCCTGAGGGCTGACATCAGCACTGATACGATTTGCTCGCACACCGTCAATTCTCGAAATGCGTGAATATCCTTCCTGCACCTGATAGTTGGCAACGTCAGTGAAGGTCACATATTCGCCCGACGGCGTCCTGATCGGCATTTGTTCCAGGTTGCCGATTGAGCGTCTGTCTTCCAGAGGGTAACGCACAAAGACTTTAACCTCTTCGTTGTCGCGAAGGAAGCGCTGTGCCTCGGAGCCGTAGAAAGCGTTGCGAACTTGTTGCGACAGTATTTGTGTACTTAAGCCTAAGTTATAACCATGCGGTTTGACCTCAACCACAATTTCTTCTTTACCACCGGACAAGTTGTCGCTGATGTCATAAACACCGTCATACTCGGCCAGTTTGGCACGAATTTTTTCTGTTACGATTTGTAATTCATCAATATTAGTACCGATCAGGCGATAACCAACGCCGTCTCCACCGGGACCCCCACCACCGCCACCGAAGCTGATTTCCTCTACTGCAGGCAGGGTGCCTACCATGTCACGCCAACGGTCAATGAGTTCAAATTGATGAATTGGCAAGTTTTCACTTTTCACCAACTCTGTCCACATATAACCGCCGGTATTTTCCCGAGTCCACATAAAGGCATGCTGGAATACACCAACGCCATGCTCAGCTTCGACTTCTTTATGCAGCTCGTTAAGCTTATCCCATACAATCTGGACATTGCTCATGGCTTGCTCGGCAGTCGCACCTTCAGCCATTTTAATTTCTACAAAAACGCCATCATTTGGAATGGACGGGAACATACTGGTTTTTACCCAGCCGCTACCAATAAAGCCGATGGTTGTGATAAATAATAAGCAGACAAAGGTTAGAATTGTCAGGCCTCTATATTTTAAAAGTAGTTCAAGTTTTGGCCTGTAAACGTTATTGATGAAGCGGGACAAAAGGTCTTTTACTTTTAGGCGGATTGCGCGGAAGAAACCTTTAACTGCTCGAACTTTCGGGTTTTTGGTATCTTCTAGTTTGTTCAGTTTCATGTGTGCCAAGTGGGCTGGCAGAATAAGTTTTGACTCAACTAGTGAGAACATTAAGCAGAACATTACGACCAGTCCCATGGATGCCATCGCATTGCTCCATGGCCCGCTGATAGCCAGCATCGGATAGAAAGCTGCTATGGTTGTCAGTACACCAAAGGTTGCGGGAAGGGCGACTCGTTTAGAGCCTTCAACCACACTATCAATGCTGTGCCCCTTTTCCTCAATCGAGGCCCAGGCACTCTCCGCAATAATAATCGCATCATCGACCACGATCCCCAGCACCAGAATAAATCCGAACAGGGTAATCATGTTGATGGTCATGGCAAAGCCTGGATACATGTACATTAATGCAAATGCTCCCAGGAAGCAGAGTGGGATACCAATCATGACCCAGAAAGCAAGCTTGAAACGTAAGAAGAGTGCAAGAACAATAAACACCAGCAAGATACCCGCCAGCATATTCTTCTGCATCATCTCAAGACGACCCTTTAAATAGTAGGTGCCATCACCCCATGCTTCTATGGATAAGCCTGCAGGAAGGGTGGGTGTCTTTTTATCAAGGTAATCATAAATCTGTTCAGCAATGAGCAGGTCGTCTGACTCTAAAGACGAACGAATTCGCAAGCTAACTGTAGGCTGTCCATCAAAGCGCGACAGGAAATTCCATTCAGCAAAGCCATCATCAATTGCTGCAATATCTGCCAATAATAGAGTGGTGCCATCCGGGCGGGTTATGACCGGTATCTTGGCAAAGTCATAAGCATCGTAGGCCTGGTTCTTGGTTCTAACCAAGATATCACCGCCCAGAGTTTTAATGGTGCCGCTAGGTAAGTCCAAAGAATGGCTACGGACAGCATTGGCAACATCCTGTAGGGTCAGACCATATTTGCGTAATTGATAATCGCTGACTTGAATCCCCACTTCATAAGGACGTGCTCCTTCAACTTCCACCAAGCCAACATTGGGTAGTGCCAGTAGCTCATTCTTAATGTCTTTGGCATACTCTTTAAGTGTTCTTTCGTTAGCATCACCAAATACGTTAACGCGCATGACTTGACGTTGCATGCGGTTTTCATAAATGACTGGGCGCTCAGCAAGATCTGGAAGATTAGGGATGGCGTCAACTCTAACCTTGATTTCGTCCATAACCTGAGAAACCTCATAGTTGTCCTGGACTTCTACAGTGATACTTCCCATACCTTCGGAAGCTGTCGAAGTGACTTTTTTGATCCCTTCAATGTCCTTAATATTTTCCTCAATCAAGATAACGATACCTTCCTCAACTTCCTGAGGTGCAGCACCTGGGTAGGGCACTTGGATGCTAATTTGATTGATAACTATGTCGGGAAAAACTTGTTGGCGAAGGCTAAATAAGCCAATTGCACCCGCAGCAATAATGAAAATCATCAACAGGTTTGCCGCAACAGAGTTACGTGCAAACCAAGAAATGATTCCGCTATGTGTATCGTATTGTTTGACCATCTGCGAATTCCTTATTGCTTAGCTGTGTCAGAGTTCGAGCTTAGCGTGCTGTCTTTTGTATTCGCTTTGCCGGAGTTTGCCTGGCTTCCCACTTTCTGGACTTTCATGCCATTAACGGGATTGTGAACTGGGGTAACGATAACTTCGTCACCAGCCTTTAAACCACTATCAATATAGATGGTGTTGGCCTCAGTCCTTGCCAAGGTGACTTGTTGTATTCGAACTTCGCTTTCATTCTCTAGAATTAGGACGCTATTTCCAAAGTACAGTGCTTGTCTCGGTAATCCAATTAAGCCCTCGCGTTGCTTGCCAGCAATCTCTGCTCGGACAAATGTACCGAATCTTAGCGGTTTATCATTGCTATTCTCTGCCTTTAAATTATAAGGGTCCTTAATTTGAGCAACTAAATAAGTTAAGCGGTTAGTTTGCTCAACAACCCCTTCGGTACGAACAATTTTGCCAAACCAGTTTTGTTCTTGTCCTGCGTAAGTGCCGAGTAATCGGACATCGGGCTGAACTTCAGGGTTTTCCATATCCGGTAAGCGTAGATAAGCTAGCTCTTGATCCGGAACCGGCAAGCGAACTTCAGCATATTCAGTGCCGTAGAGGGTAGCAGCTTGGCTCCCCATGTTAACAAATTGGCCTAAACCAACCATTTTACTCTGAATCAGCGCATCGAAAGTTGCTTTGACTTTGGTTCTCTCCAAATCTCTACGGGCGCGCATTAGATCGGCTTCTGCAGACTGAACCGAAGCTTCAGCTTGTTTCAATTGCGGGAGTCTAAGAGCAAGATCTGATGGCTCCCCCTTGCCAATTTTTTTCCAGTCTTTGCGCGCTTGCTCAGTTCTTGCTTTAGCATCTTGGTAATTAGCCTGGGCTTGCGCAAGTGCAGCTTCTGCACTACGCACATTGGCGACATAGTTAGCTGGATCAATAGTGAAAAGAGTTTCACCTTTTTCAACAAAAGCACCTACCCGAAAATTATCAGATATGTCAATAACTCGACCACTCACCTCGGTAACCAGTGTTGAGTTTTCAACCGGCAGAACTGGTCCTTGGCTGTCAACGATGAATTGAATGTCTTCACCTTCGACAGTTTTGGTTTCAACCACGATGGCTTGGACAAAAGGTTTCTTTTTTGGTGGTTCAGGCTTCATACTGATGAGGCCCCAAATAATTCCGATTGTTGCGATAACAATTGAAACACCAACTACGATTCTTTTGGTCATTATTTTTTCCCGCTTAACAAAATTTTAGGATTACTCCAACTCGCAGCCATTATAACGCCTGCACATTTTTATAACCTAATGTTCAGTAATGACAAAAGGTTAACAAATGTTTCAATACTGTATTTTACAGACTGAAATGTGAAAAAAAGGTGCTAAGAGCACCTTTTTTACTGTTTTTAGATAGCGGTTGGCTATGAATGGTTTAGTTCGATAGTCTGAATTAGTCATCTTTTAGCCATTGATGTAACCAGTTATTGACTACTTGGTGCCACTGAATGCTGTTATTAGGCTTTAAAACCCAGTGATTTTCATTCTCAAAAATCAACAATTGGCTTGGAATATCCTGACGCTGAAGCGCAGTGAAAGTCGCTAACGACTGTGTTTCAGGAACTCGATAGTCCTTGCTACCTTGCACTACTAACATGGGTGTTTTCCAGTTTTTAACAAAATGAACTGGATTATGTTTCTCAAAGTTTTCTGGTTTATCGAAATAAGTACCACCATTTTCCCATTCAACAAACCAAAGCTCTTCTGTTGAGTAGTACATCATGCGGTTGTCGAAAATTCCGTCATGATTAACCAGACATTTAAATTGATCAGACCAATTACCCGCAATCCAGTTGATCATGTAACCGCCATAAGAAGCGCCTAAAGCACAGGCATTATCGGTATCAACAAACTCATAATTCTCTTCAACGTAGGCTAAACCTTTCTGTAAATCTTCCAGTGGTTTGCCACCCCAGTCACCTGTAATTGCGTCTGTGAAGTCCTGGCCATAGCCTGTAGAGCCATGGAAGTCGATCATAACTGCAACAAAACCCTGACCTGCATAAGTCTGAGGATTCCAGCGATAATGAAAGTGATCACCAAAGCTGCCTTGAGGGCCGCCATGAATCAGGAAAGCTAATGGGTATTCTTTGTCTTCATCAAAATCCACAGGCTTGACGATATAACCATAGACGGTTTCATCATTCCAACCTTTGAAGCTGAATTGCTCATAATCACCAAACTCAAGCTCGGACATGGCTGCTTGATTAACATGAGTGAGTTGACGTTTGTTAGCGCCATTAAGATCCATCACATACAAATCAGCAGGATTTTTCAGATCGTCATATTGATAAACGACCTTATCTGAGCCCACATCAAATGCTGACACATAGCCAGCGTCAGTGAGCTGTTGTTTTTGTCTGGTTGCTAAATCATAGGACCAGATAACATTTTTGCCAATATGGTTACCATACAAGAAGACCTGTTTGCCGTCTTTGCTGAACTGGAAGCCGTAAAAAGAACGATCCCAGTCTTTGGTAACATTCTCAGTTTTGCCAGTTTTTAAATCACGAATATGTAATTGACGTCGATCCGCTTCAAAGCCTGGACGCTCCATCGCAAGCCAGGCCAGTTTTTTTCCATCTGGACTAAATACGGGTTGGGTATCCCAGGCTAGATTTGCTTTGGTCAGGTTATTAACTTTACCGCCGGATGTAGGTACTTCGTACAAATCAAAGTTTGTCGAAGTTGGTTCACTGTTATCGGCGATACGTAAAGTAAAAATGACCGTCTTGCCATCTGGACTAATAGTGTACTCTTCGTCGCCACCAAATGGGCTGGATGGCACGTTACCATTAAGACTGTGAGATAGGGGGGTGGCATCGGAAAAGGGCTTGCTGCCTAATTTTGCGCTGAACAAACGACTTTGCGTACCATCTAACCAATGATCCCAGTGACGGACAAAGATCTTGTCATACAGCTTGCCTTCCTGTTTGCTACTGCTCGCTGCTTTAGATTTTTCTTTGCTGCACTTTAAAGTGTCACACTCAGGATAAACTGACGCGCTAAAAACAATTCGGTCTCCTGTTGGTGACAACTTATAAGTACCGATACTGACAGGCACATCAGAAACTTGCTCAATAGACTCCGATTCTACCGCGTACCGCCACAGCTGGTTGCTGCCACTGCGACTTGATAAGAAATAAAGGTAGTTGCCATCCGCCGACCACTTAGGGCTAGTATCAGCCGCAGGGTCGGTTGTTATCTGTTTAGGGTTACTCTTTTCACCAACCAAGCTGGTTAAATAAATATCAAAAGTACCTTTATCAGCTTCGAGATCAGTAGTGCGGAGCATGTAGGCCACAGTGCTTCCATCAGGTGAAAGAGCAGGGGAGGCTACACGCTTCATGCTCACCATATCTTCAGCCGTAAAAGGCTTTGATGCCATAGCTTCACCAGCGTTTAAAGCCAGTAAGCCAAATACCAAGAATAAATGTTTCATAACAGACTTAAACTTTTGTTAGTGTTAGGTGGCCAAAACTATACTGAGCTTTTCGAGCTAAGTCGATAATTTGCATCAAAATACAGTTGACAGTAATAAGCCCCGTGCTAAAATGCGCGCCATTGTTTTGGGGCTATAGCTCAGCTGGGAGAGCGCTACACTGGCAGTGTAGAGGTCAGCGGTTCGATCCCGCTTAGCTCCACCAAATTTAATTGACTGCTTTGTTAAAAGAATCGTCGCTTACTGGGGTAAGCTTCCTCATCTTTTGCCTCGCATTCAAATAAATTGATATTTTGAAAAGTTTTGTGTCCCGTTCGTCTAGAGGCCTAGGACACCGCCCTTTCACGGCGGTAACAGGGGTTCGACTCCCCTACGGGATGCCATATAAATAAAACCCAGCCCTT